>OLQE01000049.1_pt1 | contig 101499 bp, 118 predicted proteins | sample 1643161 | NCBI WGS metagenome assembly OLQE01 (sample SAMEA3136650, study PRJEB25190) | human gut metagenome
GAGCACTTGACTTTTAATCAAGTTGTCCGGGGTTCGAATCCCCGATGCTTCATTATTGAGAAACGCCGCAAACCCGCATAAATACAGGGTTTGCGGCGTTTTTGTTTTAGAAAATAGGCTGTTTTGATCCGTTTTAAGAAAAAGTAAATGTGTCATTGAAGACGATCCTTATCCACATTTTGAAAAGAAAACCACAGAAAATGTGGATAAATGCTGCGAAAAGGAAAAAGCATATGGAAAACTTGCCGGGTGATTGGAAATAGGGTATAATTTGCTTATAGTTTGCCGTATTTTACTCCTTTTCGGTTGTTTTAATTGGTTTTAAACTCTGGAATCAGGCGGAAAGAGTATACGGCAGAGAGTTAGAGGACAGAGAGGGTATACAGATGAGAAAAAGGAGAAAAAAGAGACAGAGGATTGCAACTGTAGTCTTATGTCTGCTTCTGTTGGTGGTTGCAGCTGGGATAGGATTTTTTGGAAAGAAGATCCTGGATGGAGAGAGTACAAGGACGCAGGCTTTTCAGGAAGGAGGATATACCGCGCAGCCTTCGACTGCCGCTGGCGCAGAACCTTCAGTGACAGCCGGTACTACAGAAACAGAAAGTGTGACGGCAACACCGGAAGCAACGGAGACGCCTACGCCGACACCGGAACCGACACTGGAGGTACAGATTGTTTCCGGTGAAAATCTGCACAGTGTGCATGCGATTTTAATCCGTGCGGAGGATGGGGCAGTTATGATGGAGAAGGCAGCTTCGGAACAGACGTATCCGGCTTCTATCACAAAGGTGATGACGGCGATCCTTGCAATAGAGCAGCTGGCGGATCTGGAAGAGCAGGTAACAGTTCCGGAAGATATTTTTGAGGAACTGACGGCACAGGGGGCTTCTGTGGCGGGATTTGATCCCTATGAGCAGCTTTCTGTGAGATCTTTGCTGTATGGTGTGCTTCTGCCGTCGGGAGCGGATGCGTGTCTTACCTTGGCGGAAAGGATTTCCGGTTCCGAGGAAGGCTTTGTACAGCTGATGAATGAGAAGGCGGCAGAGCTTGGGCTTGAAGGCACACATTTTGTGAACTGCACAGGGCTTCATGATTCCCAGCATTATACGACCTGCGCGGATGTGGCGGAACTGATGAGATATTGTCTGCAGAATGAGACGTTCCGAACCATAATCTCCACCAGGTCTTATACAACGGAAGCAACTTCGGCTCATCCGTCGGGAGTTACCATGTATGATTCCATGTTTACAAAATTTGATAACAGCGGAATCTCTACTACGATGGCAAATGGACTTTCTGTACAGGGAGGCAAGACCGGATTTACTGATGAGGCTGGGCAGTGTCTGGCAAGTTTTGGAAGTTTAAACGGGACGGAATATATCCTGGTGACAACCGGGGCGCCGGCTCAGAATGGTTCTGAGATTATGAGCGTGCAGGATGCGGAAACGATTTACAGCAGGATCTCTGACGCACAGTCATAAAAGAGAATTTGTAATAAGCAAATGGAAAGTAACAGATATAGGAATACAGATAAGGAAACGAACGATGTTATAGTAATCTGCAGTTTTGCAGAGATGCACATGATCATATAATAGAGGGAATGACAGAAGGAAAGGAACTGTTTGCCGGTCGGTCGAAAGGCTGACGGCAATTGTGTGAAGGCATGAAGCAGTCGACACAAAAGGTACTGACAGTAATCCTTGGGGTTCTGTCATTTCCTTTTTTTGCAGCAGGGATTTTCAATGGCAGGGAAGCGCTTGTACCGGAGAAGCAGCCGGAACTGGAAGCTTTTCTGGCTGCTGCTGCAGCAGCGGAAATTCCGGAAGAGTATCCGTATGAAGCTGTAAAGGCACAGGTCATTCTCGTCAGAAGCCGCTGTTACGTGAAAGAAGAGCGGGGAGAATCGACGGAAACGGTGATCAGGGAGCTGGTGCAGGAAGGAAAGAATGCGGGAGCTTCCAGGGAGGAGTCTGCGCGTTGTGAGCAGGCAGTGAAAGAAACGGAAGATGTGGTTTTGAAGTGTGGAGGAAAGGTCGTGGAAGGACCTTTTTTTCGCACAGGGAATGGAATGACGAGAAGTGGGAAAGATATTTTTCAGAATGATGGGTATCCATGGCTTGTGAATGTTGAAAGTCCATGGGATATTGACTCGGAAAATTATTTGAGCAGTATTTCTTTTTCGGCGGAAGAACTGATCCGTACGTTAGACGAAAAGGAAGAGGCGATATCGGAAAAGATGTTTGGAGAAGAAGAGCGGAATGAAATTTTGTCGGGAAACGTGGGGGTTGAACAGGTGGCGGAGCAGATTCAGATTACTGCCACGGATACGGCAGGGTATGTGACGGAACTGACGGTGGGAAATCTGAAGATCGCCGGGGAAACGTTCCGGGAACTTCTGGGGCTGCCGTCCTCCTGTTTTTCTGTTCAGACATTGGATGGAAAGATCCGGTTTTTGTGCCAGGGGCTTGGACATGGCACGGGGTTGTCGCAGACAGGTGCGGCGGCGATGGCGGAGGAAGAAAAAAGCGCTGTGGAGATTCTTCAGTATTATTTTCCGATGGCTGCGGCGGAAAAGAAATGATCGGGAAGAGGAAATTCTCTGGAAAGGGCGGCGGATGTCTTGCGGAAAACAATTTTCATTTGAAAAAAGTGTATATTTTCACAGAAAAAGGCAACCCTATTAATGTATAAAACAGCAGGGTGATACCTGCAGGAAAAGACGTTAGTAGAGGTGAAGAATATGAAAACGAGAGAAAGTAAAAGAAGAATCGCAATCGTGACAGCCGTTTTGCTTGTGGCGGTTGCGGCAGGGGGTGTGATTACCTGGCAGAATTTCGGAAAAGAAAAAGATGATCAGACAGCATCGGAAGACAGGAGTGTGGAAACCGTTTCTGAGGAAATCAGTAATGATGCGGTTGCGGATACATCCAACGGTGATGACGCGGTACAGCCGGAGGAAACGCTGGAACCGGATAGTGAAGAGACATCCGGAAGTGCGGAGGGACAGGTCAGTGTGACGGGAGAAGACACTCCGGCAGCTCAGGGAGAACAGGCAGATGCTGCTCAGGAAACATCCGGGGAGGATGCATCAGCCCAGACGGCGGCAGAACCGCAGATCACACTGAATTTTTCTGAAGATACCGTTTTACAGACACCGGTGAGCGGACAGATCCTGATTCCTTACAACATGGAAAATACGGTATATTTTCCGACGCTGAATGTTTATAAATGCAATCCGTCGGTAGTGATCGCTTCAGAGGTTGGAACACAGGTGGCGGCTGTTGCCAACAGCCAGGTAAAGAGTATTTCCAATGATGCGCAGACTGGTCTGACCGTTACGATGGATATGGGAAATGGTTATGAAGCTGTTTACGGACAGTTACAGGATGTTTCCCTGGAAGAGGGTGCGATGGTACAGGCTGGGGAAATCATCGGAACGATTGCAGAACCCACCAAATATTATACAGAGGAAGGAAGCAATCTGTACTTTGCCCTCTCCAAAGATGGACAGACTCTGGATCCGACCTTATATCTGCCTCCGCAGGCGGAATAAAAAGATCTGGCAGAACATCTGAAAAAAGAACAGGATTTAAAGAAGTTTTTTTCACCAAATGAGAAAAAATAGCGTATACTATAGAGGATAAGAAATGTAAGATTCGCAATCGAATCATTTCACAGTGGTTTTCTGCGGCTGGTATCCGACCGGCGGCAAGTTTCCAGGTAAAGTACATTTCTTCATCGATTGCTTTTTATAGATGACAGGGCGGCTGTGGTTTTCTGGAGAACGGAGGATTGCGGCAGCCTTTACATAAATCAGGAAGGATTCCGGATCATGAATTATACTTATATTGTCAGATGTGCGGACGGCACGTTGTATACGGGCTGGACCAACGATCTGAATCGAAGGATGAAAGCCCATAATGATGGCAAAGGGGCGAAATATACGAAGAACCGCAGACCGGTTTCTTTGGAGTATTTTGAAAGTTATGAGACCAAGGAAGAAGCGATGCGGAGAGAATATGAGATCAAACAGCTGACCAGAAAGGAAAAACTGAAGCTGATCAAAATTGTGACGGAGAGTGACTGAATGTAAAGTTCAGTCTTCTTTTTTTGTCGAAAAAATTTTTCACACATCCCTTGATTTTTGATTATATTAGGAGTAGTATAGAAGAAAAGATAACGTAGTAATAAAAACTACATGTCGAAATCAAGAGGTGAGTATTATGAAATATATCAGAAAAAATGGAATTAAGGACCCTGGAAGTGCCATAACACATGGAATCGCGTTGGTTTTGGCGATTGTCGGTGCGCTTCCGCTGATTCTGAAAGCGGCGAGGGAACCGGGATGGCTGCATATCATAGGAATGACGGTGTTTATGCTGAGTATGATCCTGCTGTATATGGCAAGTACGCTGTATCATACGTTTGATGTCAATCAGAAAGTTAACCGGAGACTGAAAAAGTTTGACCATATGATGATTTCCGTGCTGATTGCCGGTAGTTATACTCCGGTTTGTCTGATCGTCTTAAATGGAAAAGTCGGAACTACGCTTTGCATTCTTGTATGGGCGGTGGCGATTGCTGGAATTCTGATCAAGGCGTTCTGGATCAACTGTCCGAAGTGGGTTTCCTCTGTTCTGTATATTGGAATGGGGTGGATGTGTGTGATGGCATTCAAGCCGTTGTTTGAAGCCCTTTCAAGGCCGGCATTCGGATGGCTGCTTGCAGGCGGCATCATTTATACGATCGGCGGCGTGATTTATTCCTTGAAGCTTCCGGCATTTAATGCAAGGCATAAAAAATTCGGGACACATGAAATCTTTCATTTGTTTGTGATGGGCGGAAGTATCTGCCATTTTATTGTAATGTACTTCTTTGTTGCGCCGATGCCGATTTAAACAAAAAAGATTCTGCGGTTGGAAATCAAACAACTGCAGAATCTTTTTTATTTCATAGGAAATTGCTTTCCTATGAAATAAAAACGCTCCGCGAGGATCGCACTGCGGCGGAGTGGAAGATGTCGCTTGTGCGACCCGCCGCAGGCGGAGAATCCTGCAAAGCAGGATTCTTTTTCATTTTGAGTACATAGGAAAGCAGAGAGAAAAAATGAAGAAAGAACATGAGAATCCGAAATACGGATATAAAACCAAATATGGATATCTGCCTGCAACGTTTTGCCTGCTTTTTCTTAGTTTTTTGTTTTGTATCGTTATGGTCTTCTATTATAGAGGAATCGGAACTACGATACGGGAGCAGGCACAGGAAGTCCTGCAAAGCTCTTCTCAGCGGAACAGCAGGATCCTGGTGTATGAGATCAATAACAAGATGACTCTTTTTCAAAGGATTGCGGGCCAATACCGGGCGGAGATCGATGCTGACAAAGAAGAGACGCTTCAAAAACTGGAGCCGCTGCTGGAACTGTATGATTTTAAGGATGTCGGTTTTATCCTGGAGGACGGAAAGGCGTACAGTGTAAAGGGAGATACCTATGATTTCTCGGAAACAGAATTTTTTCAGCGCGCGATGGAAGGACAGGTGGAGATTACACCGACGATGACGGATCAGAAGGACGGGAAAAAGATCAATCTGTACAGTGCCCCGATAGCAATCCAGGGAAAAATCTCTGGAGCAATCTACGCAGTATATGAGACGGATCATCTGATCAGTCTTCTTTCCTCTTCATTTCAGGGCGGAAGCTATTCTTACGTGGTGGATTCCGGCGGGGAAGTTATGATGGCAGAAAACGGAAACTACCAAAATATTATGGAAGGTTTGGAACAGGACAACAAAGAGAATCTGGGGGAAGCAGAAAAAATGGCTGGGGATCTGCTGCAGGGCAGAGAAGGAACGATCACCTGTGATTCCGATGGAAAGAAATATGCATATTATTGTCCGCTGGGGATCAATGACTGGTTTCTTGTAACCGTTGTGCCGGTGGAAGCGGCGAACCAGCGTTATGCTCCGATCATGGACAGTACCAGATGGATGTATGTCCTGATAGGTGTGATTTTCTTTCTGGCGGCAGCGCTGATCGTCAGACAGCAGAAGAAGCAGAATAAACGGCTGGAATATTATGCCTATGTGGATCCGATGACCGGAGGAATGAACAATACCAGCTTTATGCTGGCGGCGGTCGAAACTCTGAGAAAACAGAAAGAAAGCAAGGCGGCAGTATTGGCGGTGGATATCAACCATTTTAAGCTGATCAACGAACTGCTCGGCGTGAAGGCGGGGAATGAGACGATCTGCCGGCTGGAGCAGGCGCTGCGGGAAAACTGCCGGGAAGACGAGCTGGTGGGACATCGCATTGCGGACCGCTTTACCGTGCTGTGGCTGTACCGGGAGTATGAGGAACTGCTGGAGCGCCTGGAGCAAATGCAGCAGTGTCTGAAAAAACTTTCGGAGAATATGGGAAATATCCATTTCAAGGCAGCGATCGGTGTATATGAGATCACTGAGAAAGAGAGAGACTCGATCGACAGTGTCCAAATGGAACGGATCTGCGGCAGTGCGATGCAGGCGAACCAGACACTGAAAGACGGACATGAGACGGCGTTCTGCTTCAGCGATGAGACCCTCAGAAACCGGCAGCTGATGGAAAAAATATATGAGGATCAGATGTATCCGGCGCTGGAGCGAAAAGAATTTGTCCCGTGGTTCCAGCCGAAGGTAAGGATCGAAGATGGAAGTATCTGTGGAGCAGAGGCGCTGGTACGATGGAAAAAGCAGGATGGAAGCCTGATTCCGCCAGGGGAATTTATTCCGTTTTTTGAGACGAATGGTTTTATCGAAAAGGTGGACCGGGCGATGATGGAAGCGGTCTGTCAATTTCAGAGTCAATGGAAGGAGCGGGGGCTTCGGACGGTTCCGGTCTCGGTAAATCTTTCGCGTACTTATTTATATTCGGAAAATTTTGCCAGGGAGTGGAGAGCATATCTGGAGAAACATCAGCTGAGCACGAAAGATATACAGTTTGAGGTGACGGAAACCTTTGCCGAAAGAGACAGGGAACAGTTGAGAAAGGTGATCCGGGCGCTCCATGAAGAAGGATTCACTGTGCTGCTGGACGATTTCGGAACCGGATATTCCTCGATGCAGTCTCTTCAGGAACTGGAATTTGATGTCCTGAAGCTGGACTGTGAGTTTACCTGGGGAATTGGCAGGGAGAGAACCGAAAAAATCCTCGATGCGACCATAGCGCTCGCAAAAGCGCTGGACATGGCGACCATCGCTGAGGGAGTGGAAACAGAGACGCAGTACCGGTATCTGAAAGAACATGGTGTCACAGAGGCACAGGGATATTTTTATTACAAGCCTATGCCGGCGGAGGAATTTGAAAAGCTGCTGGCGCATGTTTGAAAGGAAGAACAGGGAGAAGAAAAAACGACGAGGCATGACATAGGAGGAGGCCTCGTCGTTTTTTTGAGGAGCAAAAAGTAAGATTTATCGAATAGAAAAGTAAAGAAAATGCAAAAGACCGAACAGCCGTGCGCGCAAGATTGTGGACAAGGATTTGGACAGAAAAAATATTAAATAAATTTGTAAGAAAAATTTTGCTGGATTTTGTTTTTTTGAATAAAAAGTGAACAGAATATGAAATATCGGTTGCTTTTTGCAGGTAAAAAGTATAAGATAAGCTATATTAGCGTTACATAAAAGTTTCATTTATTTACCGAACAGCATGGTTGTAACTTGTATCGAAAAATAAGATAAAAGTGAGGGTAACTATTCAATGTATCGGAAATTCAGTCAGGGTTGGTTTAAACATTTTGATTTCATAGTGATTGATCTGCTCTGTGTGCAATTTTCTTTTTTTGCGGCGGCATTCTGGCGGCACGGAGGATTCCCATACTACGATAAGATTTATGTGAATACGGCGATTTTGCTTTTTTTTATTGATGTGCTTATGTGCATCTTTTTTTCCACGTATGCAAATGTCCTGCGGCGTGGGTATCTGAAGGAATTTAAGTCGACGTTCCTGCATACCTGTGAAGTCTCGGTGGGTGTGTTGGTTGTCCTATATCTGATGAAAGATGCCTATAACCTTTCGCGTCTGGTCTATGTAGTTTTTACGATTTTCTATTTATTACTGGGATATCTGTGCAGGCTGGGATGGAAGAGGTATGTGCAGCGACATCTCAGTGAAAACGGAACCCGCTCTTTCGTTATTGTTACCTCTTCCCATATGGCTGAGAAGGTGGTGCGGATCATCAAGGAGAACAACCATTACGGACTCCGGCTGACAGGAATTATCCTGATGGATGAAAATGTCAAAGGATGGTCCTACGAGGACGTACCGGTGGTTGCCGATGCGTCTTCGGCGGAAGAATATCTGTGCAGGGAATGGGTGGACGAGGTATTCTTTACGCTTCCTTCGGAAATCGAGCTGCCGGCAGAACTGGTCAACCTGTGTGAAGAGATGGGAATTACGGTACATATCCGGATGGCGAAGATGGAGGACTTTGAAAATACGAACCGCTTCGTGCAGAATATCGCGGGATATGTGGTCGTCACCAGTTCTGTCAATGTGATGACCAACGGGCAGGCGATCCTGAAGCGTGCGATGGATCTTGCCGGAGGACTGGCGGGCTGTCTGATCACAGGTATTCTTTTTTTGATCGTGGCACCGTTGATTTATTTCAAGTCTCCGGGTCCGATCTTCTTTTCCCAGTGGCGGATTGGAAAGAACGGAAGAAAATTCAAGATTTACAAATTCCGGAGCATGTATATGGATGCGGAGGAACGGAAGAAAGAACTGATGGAACAGAACAAAGTCAAAGACGGAATGATGTTCAAGATGGACGATGATCCGCGAATCATTAAGGGAATCGGGCATTTTATCCGGAAGACCTCCATCGATGAGTTCCCACAGTTCTGGAATGTCCTGAAAGGGGATATGAGTATGGTCGGCACAAGACCGCCGACTTTGGATGAATGGGAGAAGTATTCTCCGAGACACAGGATCCGTATGGCGACGAAGCCGGGCCTGACCGGAATGTGGCAGGTGAGCGGACGGAGCAATATTACGGATTTTGAGGAAGTTGTGAAGCTGGATGAGAGGTATATCCGGGAATGGAACTTCGCTTTGGATATTAAGATTATTCTGAAAACCGTTGGGAATATGGTTTCGGGGGAGGGAGCGGAGTGATGGGATGGCGAAAATGTTTTTGGTGGAAGTATCCTTATAATGACATTATAAAGCGAAAGTGGAGAGATTGGCTTGATGAGAAAATGTATTGTATTGTTGGACAGCCAGTCCTTGATGAAGGAAGGTTAATAGGAAAGAGTGCTGTGGGAATCATGAAGGAATAAATACTTGGAATGATTACCACAGAGATTTCGATTATAGAAAATATTCCGGCTCTGCCGGACGGAAAGAGGAAGTATGTTATGGATAAGAAATATACGATTGCGGTTGCTGGAACTGGATATGTTGGTCTGTCTATTGCCACATTACTGTCTCAGTATCATAAAGTTTACGCTGTAGACATTGTACAATCTAAGATCGAACTGATTAACCAAAGAAAATCTCCGATTCAGGATGAATATATTGAAAAATACCTGGAGGAAAAAGAACTGGATCTGACTGCAACACTTGACGCAGAGATGGCATATAGTGCTGCAGATTTTGTTGTAATCGCGGCGCCTACAAACTATGACTCTTCTACCCAGCACTTTGATACGAGTGCAGTTGAGACAGTAATCAACTTGGTCATGAAGTATAATCCAAACGCCATTATGGTGATCAAAAGCACAATCCCTGTGGGGTACACAAAAAGTATTCGGAATAAAATGGGTAGCAAGAACATTATTTTTAGTCCTGAGTTCTTAAGAGAATCAAAAGCATTGTACGACAATGGTTAGCCTGAATTTTTAGTGGGTTGAAAATTAGGTATGATGACCGTTTTCTACATCAAAAGTGCTGAATTAGGTGTTTTTGTGTAGAAGCGTTTGTATAGTGATTTCTTCATTATAAAGCGAAAGTCTGATAGATCAGGCGGGGTGGCTACCTAGTATAAAGCGAAAGTAGCGAGCCTGGCAGGGCTTGAGAAACATGAAAGTATTCATTTTGGATAGATGGGAGCAGATAGTGATGAGGTCATTATAAAGCGGAAGTCATGGTCAAAAGATACTCACAAGGATGATGTCCACACCGCTAAAAGCGTGATAAATTAAGAAGTTTTTAAAAATGTTCGTTACATAACGGCAGGTCTGTCCAACCGATATTAGTTGTATAGAATACATCTTTTCCCGATTGCTTTGTACAAAGGGTGTCTATCCAAAGGGGATTATTGAAGGTAATGAAAGTCAATAAAGTATTTAACATTTGAGGTGTCTGTCCTAAATGAAATAGTTGATGATTGGTTATTGAGAATGAACATTTTAGGTGTTGATGTGACTGGATTTTTGTATCGCCTTAATTGGACAAACATGATCTGAAAAAAGATTAAATGGATTACTTTGGTTGGCAGGGCACTGTGGAAATCATGAAAATGTTATGAATACGCGAATGATTTTTCCACAGTGATTTCGATCATAGAAAATATTCCGGCTCTGCCGGACGGAAAGAGGAAGTACGTTATGGATAAGAAGTATACGATTGCTGTAGCTGGAACTGGATACGTGGGCTTGTCGATTGCCACACTGCTGTCTCAGCATCATAAGGTTTATGCTGTGGATATTGTTCCGGCAAAGGTTGATATGGTGAACCAGCGTAAATCACCGATTCAGGATGAATATATTGAAAAATATCTGGCAGAGAAGGACTTGGATTTGACCGCAACGCTTGACGCAAAGATGGCGTATAGTGCTGCGGATTTTGTTGTAATTGCGGCACCGACAAATGTCTACTCAACAAACTGTATTGACGTAGCATCGTCGAAAAGAACCTGTTTTGCACACTATATGGGGTACTAAAATTGGTCATATTACACAGCTATATGAACTACAAATGCTGGATGTTTATACAAAATACTGAACTTTTGACCCCTGTGGCACAAAATTGGCACAACTTTTTCAGAAGTTATGAGGAAATGGCGGAAAACAGGAGAAAACAATAAAAATCCATGAGTTTATCATTAACGTCTGAAACTGCTGTTGAGTACACTATCTGACCCGCTAATGACACCAACATCATAACGGTTTGTTGAGTCATGAAAATTAAAGAAAAATAGATGATTTCTACTTCATAAAACAGCTGTTGAGTAGAGCATGGATGGTGATGATAATTATATGTTTTGTGCGGTGAGAGTGAATGATTTGTTCATGGTGAACAATGAATGGCGAGAATTGGGCTAAGTAATATATACAGTTTTAACAAAACTCATACACCGACAGGGTTCGATTCAACAATCCAACACTTAGAAAAAACGTCATTGTAGGGTATACGGGGTTCGACTGTATAAATCAACACTTCGGCTATAGAGAAATAGAGACGAGTGTACTCAATAGAAGTGGTATGGAGTAGAAAACATGATTGCTGGGGTAATTGGATACGACAGCATAAGAAAACACTTATCCGAGTGTGATTATCACACAGCGGAATTAGAGAGAATTACCATCCAAATGGATGTGTACATAGAAAATTAGAGGATATGCCCGATGAGGGCCGGAGGAGTAAATAACATGAAGAATTACAAAATCGCCGTTGCGGGCACTGGTTATGTGGGTTTGTCAATTGCCACATTGCTTTCTCAGCACCATCAGGTAACCGCAGTTGATATTGTTCCGGAGAAAGTTGAACTGATCAACAATCGCAAGTCTCCGATTCAGGATGACTATATTGAGAAGTATCTCGCAGAGAAAGAACTGAATCTGACAGCAACGCTGGATGCTAAGGCTGCATACGCCGATGCTGATTTTGTCGTAATCGCAGCCCCGACCAACTACGATAGCCACACCCAGCATTTTGACACATCTGCGGTCGAGGCTGTGATCAAGCTGGTCATGGAATATAACCCGAATGCCATCATGGTCATCAAGTCCACAATCCCTGTGGGTTACACTGCAAGTGTGCGTGAGAAGTTCAACAGTAAGAACATCATCTTCAGCCCGGAGTTCTTGCGCGAATCCAAGGCTCTCTATGACAATCTGTATCCTTCTCGTATCATCGTCGGCACTGATCTGAGTGACGAGCGGTTGGTTGAGGCAGCACACGAGTTTGCTGGTCTGCTGCAGGAAGGTGCTATCAAGGAGAACATCGACACTCTGTTCATGGGATTCACTGAGGCAGAGGCCGTTAAACTGTTCGCCAACACATATCTGGCCCTGCGCGTGGCTTACTTCAATGAGCTGGATACCTACGCAGAGAGCAAGGGTCTGAATACTCAGCAGATCATCGATGGCGTTTGTCTCGATCCTCGTATCGGCAGCCACTACAACAATCCAAGCTTTGGCTATGGCGGCTACTGCCTGCCCAAAGACACTAAGCAGCTGCTGGCTAACTATGCAGATGTGCCGGAGAATCTGATCGAAGCTATTGTCGAAAGTAACAGAACTCGTAAAGATTTCATCGCTGACCGTGTCCTGAAGCTGGCTGGCTACTACGGCTATGACGAGGACAACGAATACGATGAGAAGCAGGAGAAGCCTGTGACCATCGGCGTTTACCGTCTGACCATGAAGAGCAACAGCGATAACTTCCGCCAGAGCTCCATTCAGGGTGTCATGAAGCGCATCAAGGCCAAGGGCGCAACGGTTATCATCTACGAGCCGACCCTGAAAGATGGTGAGACTTTCTTTGGATCAGTAGTGGTTAATGATCTGGCTAAGTTCAAGGAAATGAGTCATGCCATCATCGCAAACCGCTATGACAAGTGTCTGGATGATGTGAAAGAAAAAGTTTATACGAGAGATATTTTCCAGCGTGATTAAGAGATAAAGAGAGGGAATGGTTATGAAAGGTATTATTTTAGCGGGAGGATCAGGCACTCGTTTGTATCCTTTAACAAAGGTGACAAGCAAACAACTCTTACCTATTTTTGATAAACCGATGATTTATTACCCGATGTCAGTTTTGATGAACGCTGGCATCCGTGACATTTTGATTATTTCCACACCTCAGGATACTCCTCGCTTTGAGAACCTGCTGGGTGATGGACACCAGTTTGGTGTGAACCTGACCTATGCTGTTCAGCCTTCTCCGGATGGACTGGCACAGGCTTTTATCATTGGTGCCGATTTTATCGGTGATGATTCTGTGGCTATGGTGCTGGGCGATAACATCTTTGCCGGCCACGGATTAAAGAAAAGATTGACTGCTGCAGTAGAAAACGCTGAGAGCGGTAAGGGTGCAACTGTGTTTGGCTACTACGTGGACGATCCAGAGCGTTTCGGTATCGTTGAGTTTGACAAGAACGGTAAGGCCATTTCTATCGAGGAGAAGCCAGAACATCCGAAGAGCAATTACTGCGTGACTGGCCTGTACTTCTATGATAATCGTGTGGTCGAGTTTGCTAAAAACTTGAAACCTTCTGCGCGTGGTGAACTTGAAATCACCGATCTGAACCGCATTTATCTGGAAGATGGTACTCTGAATGTGGAATTGCTGGGTCAGGGCTTTACTTGGCTGGACACTGGTACACACGAGAGCTTGGTGGACGCAACCAACTTCGTGAAGACTGTGGAGCAGCATCAGCATCGTAAGATTGCCTGCTTGGAAGAAATTGCATACCTGAACGGCTGGATTAGCAAGGATGAGCTGATGGAAGTCTATGAGGTTATGAAGAAGAACCAGTACGGTCAGTATCTGAAGGATGTCATGGACGGCAAGTATCAGGAGCATCTGTATTAATTAGAAAACGAGTAAAAAATACATAGATAAGTGTAGAGGAGAATAGATCATGAATATTATTGTTACCGGCGGTGCTGGTTTTATTGGTAGTAACTTTGTGTTTCATATGCTGAAGAAGTATCCGGATTACCGGATTATCTGTCTGGACAAGCTGACCTATGCAGGCAACCTGTCTACACTGGCACCTGTTATGGACAATCCGAATTTCCGCTTCGTGAAGGCTGATATCTGTGACCGTGAAGCAGTGGATAAACTGTTTGAAGAAGAACATCCGGACATCGTGGTGAACTTTGCGGCAGAGTCTCATGTTGACCGTTCTATCGAAGATCCGGGCATCTTTCTCCAGACCAATATCATCGGTACCAGTGTGCTGATGGATGCTTGCCGCAAGTACGGCATCCAGCGTTACCATCAGGTTTCTACCGATGAGGTTTATGGTGACCTGCCGCTGGACCGTCCTGATCTGTTCTTCACCGAAGAGACTCCGATTCACACCAGTTCTCCGTACAGTAGCTCCAAGGCCGCCGCTGACCTGTTGGTTCTGGCGTACCACCGTACCTATGGCTTGCCTGTGACCATTTCCCGCTGCTCTAACAACTACGGCCCGTATCACTTCCCGGAGAAGCTGATCCCGCTGATGATTGCCAATGCTCTGGCTGACAAGCCGCTGCCTGTTTACGGTGAGGGCCTGAATGTCCGTGATTGGCTGTATGTTGAAGATCACTGCAAGGCCATCGACTTGATTATTCACAAGGGCCGCGTTGGTGAAGTTTACAATGTCGGCGGCCATAACGAGAAGCAGAACATCGAGATCGTAAAGATCATCTGCAAGGAACTGGGCAAGCCGGAAAGCCTGATCACCCATGTTGGCGACCGTAAGGGCCACGATATGCGTTATGCAATCGACCCGACCAAAATCCACAACGAGCTGGGATGGCTGCCGGAGACCAAGTTCGAGGACGGCATCAAGAAGACCATCCAGTGGTATCTCGATAACCGTGAGTGGTGGGAGACTATCATCAGCGGCGAGTATCAGAACTACTACGAGAAAATGTACAGCAATCGCTAACAGGAGGAAAGAACTTGAGGTTTTTTGTAACTGGTGTTGGTGGTCAGCTGGGCCACGATGTGATGAACGAACTGCTGAAGCGTGGTCATGAGGGTGTCGGTTCTGATATTCAGGAAAACTACAGCGGTGTGGCAGATGGCTCTGCGGTAACAAAGGCACCGTATGTGGCTCTGGACATTACCGATAAGGACGCTGTTGAGAAAGTAATTACAGAAGTAAATCCGGATGCTGTGATCCACTGTGCAGCATGGACTGCTGTGGACATGGCAGAGGATGACGATAAAGTGGCAAAAGTTCGTGCTATCAATGCTGGCGGCACCCAGAACATTGCGGATGTTTGCAGGAAGTTGGACTGCAAGATGACCTATATCAGCACGGACTATGTGTTTGACGGTCAGGGCACTGAACCTTGGAAGCCGGACTGCAAGGATTACAAGCCTTTGAATGTGTATGGGCGGACGAAGCTGGAAGGTGAGCTGGCAGTAAGCCAGACGCTGGAGAAGTATTTCGTTGTCCGTATTGCATGGGTGTTCGGGCTGAATGGTAAGAACTTCATCAAGACCATGCTGAATGTCGGCAAGACCCACGACACTGTCCGTGTGGTCAATGACCAGATCGGCACACCGACCTATACCTACGATTTGGCTCGACTGCTCGTCGATATGAACGAAACCGAGAAGTATGGTTACTACCATGCCACCAACGAGGGCGGCTATATCAGCTGGTACGATTTCACGAAAGAAATCTATCGTCAGGCTGGCTATAAGACGGAAGTTCTGCCTGTGACCACGGCAGAGTATGGTCTGAGCAAGGCTGCTCGTCCGTTCAACAGCCGTCTGGATAAGAGCAAGCTGGTGGAAGCTGGATTTGCGCCGCTTCCGACTTGGCAGGACGCGCTGAGCCGTTATCTGAAAGAAATCGAGCAGTAATAGAGGAGATAGAAGAAATGGGACAGATTAAAGTTGAGAAAAATGTAGGTGGCATCGAGGGCCTTTGTGTTATTGGGCCTGCTGTTCACGGTGATGCTCGTGGATATTTCATGGAAACCTACAACGAAAAAGACATGAAGGAAGCTGGCATTGACATCCACTTCGTGCAGGACAATCAGTCTATGTCCACGAAAGGTGTGCTGCGTGGCCTGCATTTCCAGAAACAGTATCCGCAGTGCAAGCTGGTGCGCGCTGTGCGCGGCACTGTGTTCGATGTTGCGGTTGACCTCAGAAGCAATTCTGAAACTTATGGTAAGTGGTATGGTGTTATCCTGTCGGCCGAGAACAAAAAGCAGTTCCTCATCCCGGAGGGCTTTGCGCACGGCTTCCTGGTTCTGAGCGACGAGGCAGAGTTCTGCTATAAAGTCAATGACTTCTGGCATCCAAACGACGAGGGAGGTATGGCTTGGAACGACCCGGAGATCGGCATTGAATGGCCGCAGCTGAAGGGTGAGTACAAGGGAAGCGCAAGTGCAGAAGGCTACACGCTGGAAGACGGTACGGCATTGAATTTGAGCGATAAGGACCAGAAGTGGCTGGGACTGAAAGAAGAAACCTGCAAGTAAGGAGAAAAGGAGTAAAGATGAGGCATGCTTTTTTGATGATTGCACATAGTAATTGGAAACAAGTAGCCGCATTTGTTTCGGCAATTGACACAGATCAGTGTGATTTTTTTATTCACGTGAATAAAAATGTATGTTTGACTGAAGAAATAATCAAAATGGTTGAGCAAAGTGCAAAAAAATCAAAAGTCTATTTTGTTAAACGAATTCCCATCATTTGGGGGGGGGGCAGGGATATGCGAAGCTTCAATTCTTTTGCTTGAAGAAGCATATAAAAGGCATAAATACGATTATTATCACTTGATGACAGGCACAGATTTACTAGTTAAGCCATTTGAACAGTTTGACTCTTTTTTTGAATTGAATGTGTATAACAACGAGAGCGAGGGAGAGTATAAGACTAATTATATTTCGTATGGAACGCCAAATAAAAAGATGATGTCGAGAGTGGCTTATTATAATTTTTTTATTTCTCAGTGGAGAAATTCTAATAAATATATTAGAAAACTTGCAACAATGACAAATAGTTTATTGTGTGAGATTCAGAATATAATTGGCATTAATAGAGTAAAAAAACAAGATTTTGACATCTACTGTGGATCCTCGTGGTGGAGTATATCCAATGAGTTTTCATTATATTACATAAAAGCTGCAAAAGAATTTATGAGAATATTTGGGAGTAAAACATTTGCAATTGATGAATTTTGTCCGCAAACAGTAGTCGCGAATTCTAAATATAAAAGAAGCTTATACTTGAATCCAAATGGAATAGCGAAAAATCTGAGATTGCTGGATTTTGAAAGAGGAAATGGATATGGATCACCACATATTTGGACAATTGAAGATAAAAATGAAGTACTTGAGACAGAAAATTTAATAGGAAGAAAATTCGATTCTGAAATTGATATAGATATTGTAAAAACAGTTTTAAATTTGATACACAGATAAAGGAGAAAAAGATGAAGGTTGTTATTTTAGCAGGCGGCTTTGGAACGAGAATATCTGAGGAGTCTCATTTAAAGCCAAAACCAATGATTGAAATTGGTGAAAAACCGATTCTGTGGCACATTATGAAAGAATATTCAGCTTATGGTATTAATGAATTTGTTATTTGTGCCGGATACAAACAGCATGTGATTAAAGAGTGGTTTGCGGATTATTTTATCCATACATCTGATATTACTTTTGATTTCACAAAAGGTAATGAAATGATTATTCATAATAAGCATGCTGAGCCGTGGAAGGTGACAGTTGTTGATACTGGATTAAATACACAAACTGGTGGACGTATCAAGCGTGTTAAAGACTTTGTTGGTGATGAGACATTTATGGTAACTTATGGTGACGCAGTGGGAGATATTAATATTGATGAATTACTTGCGTTCCACAGAACACACGGTAAAATCGGAACAATGTCGATGTATAACTTTGGACAGACAAAAGGTATTGTTGACGTTGGCAATAATGGAATTATCAATGCATTCAGAGAGAAATCGGATTTTGATGGTGATTTGATTAATATCGGATATATGGTTTTTGAACCTGCGCTGTTTGACTATATTGAAGGAGACAGCACGATCTTTGAGAAAGAACCGCTCACAAAGTTGGTTGAAGATGGACAGCTTGCAGGATATGTCCACAAAGGTTTTTGGCAGTGTATGGATACACTAAGAGAAAAGCAAAAGCTTGAGAAACTTTGGGAAGATGGAAATGCTCCGTGGAAGCTTTGGAAAGACTGAGGAAAATAATCATGAACTTTGATTTGAACTTTTATAAAGGAAAGAAAGTATTTGTGACGGGCCATACCGGTTTTAAAGGCTCCTGGCTGTGCAAGATCTTAGCGAATGCGGGAGCAATTGTGACAGGGTACTCCCTGAATCCGCCTACCTCTCCTTCTTTGTTTGAAATTGCGAATATCGAGCAGGATATTCACTCTGTTATCGGTGATATTCGAGATTATAAAACCCTGAAGGCAGCGTTTGACGAAGCACAACCGGAAATTGTGCTGCACTTGGCAGCACAGCCCATTGTTCGTGACAGTTATAAGGACCCTGCTTATACATACGAAACGAATGTGATGGGTACGGTGAACATTTTGGAATGTGTCCGAACCAGCAACTGTGTTAAGTCTTTTTTGAATGTAACTACTGATAAAGTATATCTGAACAAGGAGTGGGCATGGGGCTATCGTGAGAACGAAGAACTGGACGGATATGACCCCTACTCTAACTCCAAGTCTTGTTCTGAATTGGTTACACACTCCTATAAAAATAGTTTCTTTGGAGATAATCGAGTCGCTATTTCTACGGCACGGGCTGGTAACGTAATTGGCGGTGGCGATTTTGCAAACGATCGCATTATTCCAGACTGTATCCGCGCTGCAATTAAGCATGATGATATTGTAGTGAGAAATCCGTTCTCGACTCGTCCGTATCAGCATGTGTTGGAACCGTTGTATGCATATCTGATGATTGCAGCAATGCAATATCAGGATATTAAATATGCTGGCTATTATAATGTAGGGCCTGACGATGTTGACTGCTTCCAAACAGGGGCACTGGTTGACTTGTTTGTGAGCAAATGGGGCGATGGTATGAAGTGGGTCAATCGGTATGACGGTGGCCCCCATGAAGCGAACTTCTTGAAGCTGGATTGCTCCAAGCTGAAGACCACATTTGGATGGAAACCTCATTGGAATCTCGATACAGCCATCGAGATGGTTGTGGAATGGAGCAAGTGTTGGGTAGAAGGTGGAGATATTCGTGCCTGCATGGATAACGAAATTAAATTATTTATGGAAAGTTAAAAGGTAAAATTTGCATGAGTCTTACAGCGGTTATAAATGAATTGCTTTTGGAAATGAAAAAAGAAAAAATTGATCCCGCTGAAGGACTGGGAGATGAATTGTTTTTAGCTGTGGCATCACTGACTCCTATTGTAAATGTTGACATTCTTATTGTTAAAGAGGGAAATATCTTACTTTCATGGAGAGATGATGAACAATGCGGAGCGGGATGGCATTTGCCAGGAGGATGTGTCCGATTAAAAGAAACCTTAGAACAAAGACTACATGTCTGTGCTAAAAGTGAACTTGGTACAGATGTTTCTTGTGATATGAAACCTGTATTAATTACGGAGAATATTGAACCCAAAAGAGATAGGGGACGAACCCATTTTATTTCGTTCCTTTATCAGTGCGTACCTGTAGATGAAGTTCAACTCCGACTGCTTGACAACCAAGAAATAAAGGGTCATTTTGGATGGTTTAATCATATACCGGAACATTTCCTTCCGGTTCAAGATTTTTATCGAGAGACGATAACTAAGATTTTAGAACAGGGGGATTGTAATGCCTTTTGAATTTAAGAAAACCGAAATTGAGGGTTTAATGCTCATAAAGCCACACATGTATCCGGACGAGCGTGGTTTGTACAAAAAATATTATGAAAAAGATATTTTTGCAGAGAATGGTATAACGTGTGAATTTACAGAAAGTAGTGATTTATATTCTAAAAAAGGAGCTTTAAGAGGGCTTCATTATCAAACAGTGGATTCGCAAGCAAAACTTATACACGTCATATCTGGTGTTTTATTTGATGTGGCTCTTGATTTAAGAGAGAATTCTCCGACATTTGGACAGTATCATACAGAACTTTTAAAGGCTGAGGATCAATTTGTAACATATATTCCGGAGGGATTTGCTCACGGATTTATTTCGCTTACTGATGATACGATTTTCTCTTATCAGTGTTCAGGAAGGTATGTTCCGTCAGCATGTGGGGGTATTCGCTGGAATGATCCAGAATTAAATATTCCATGGCCGCTTAAAGAATATGGGGTAGAACATATTATTGCAACCGAGAAAGACAAAAATTGGCCAACATTAGCTGAATATATTGCATTGAGAAAGTAACGGAGGAGCGGAGTGATGAAAAAAGCAATTGTAACAGGAGCAACAGGATTTATTGGAAAATTTCTTGTAAGAGAACTTGTGAAACAGAATGTGGAAGTCATTGCAGTTGTGCGACAGGGAACAAAAAATCTTAATGCGATCAATGCTTTGCCGGTAAAGATAGTAGAGTGCAACATTGCAGATTATTATATGCTGCCTGATATGATTGCTGATCGAGATATTGATGTTGTCTTTCATATTGCTTGGCAGGGAGTATCTGATCTGGATGCTCGCAATGAAGCGATTCAGATGCAGAACTTACAGTCAACACTTGATTTGATTGATGCTATGCATATTATGAAAATCGGTTGCTTTATTGGTTGCGGAAGTATGCATGAAGCAGAGTCGCTGGTTGAGATGAATGAAGATAAAGTTATTTCGAACCTTGGATATATGTATAAGGCAACGAAAACAGCGGCTCACTGGATTGGAAAAGCAAAATGTGGAACTTATGGAATTCGCTTTTTCTGGCCGCTGATCAACACATATGGTGAAGAGGAAAGATCGGCTCGGCTTGTTAACACAATAATACGTAAAGTCCTTCATGGAGAGTCTCCTGATTTATCGGCAGGAAATCAGTATTATGATTTTGTTCATGTTTCGGATGTTGCCAGAGCTCTTATTCTAATTGCAGAAAAAGGCGTGGATGGAACTAATTATACGATTGGTTCCGGTGATGCAAAACCGTTAAAGGAATTTTTAAAGATTGTTGGGCAAGTTGCTAATGATTTACATGGTGGTGAGCCAGTTGAGTTAGGGTTTGGAAAAATAACATCAAATGTCATTTCTTTACCGATAACAACATTTGATGTTACTAAACTTTATAAAGATACTGGATTTAAACCCTTGATTCCTTTTAGGGAGGGAATTGAGCGAACAGCTCGATGGATTAAAGAAGAAGGAATGTAAAGGATATACGGTGGGAAGATGGATATTTTGTACTCAAGTAGTGATAGCTATGCTTTTTTGACAGGTATTTCAATACTGTCATTGTTAGAAAATAATAGAGATTGTGATGCTATCCATATTTATATTATGGATAATCATATTTCAGATATAAATAAAGACAAATTGCTTGAAGTGGTTAAGGAGTATCAACGTGACGTCTCTTTTGTTCCGATGCCTGACATGAAAGAACTTACCGGACAAGAAATAGACACGAGAAGATGGAATATCAGTACTTTTGGTCGGTTGTATATGGCGAGTGCATTGCCTGAAACAGTACATAAAGTTCTGAACATAGATTGCGATACTATCATTGTAGATTCTATTGAACCACTGTGGAATACGGATATGACGGGAAAAGTATTTGGCGGAATGCTTGAATGCATTAATGACCGTTATAGACGTAATGTTGGGAAAAAACACGGCGATTATTATTTGAATGGTGGCATTGTGTTCTTAAATCTTGATGAAGTACGTGCAGGGGATTACGAAAGAAAATTCACAGATTACATTACAAAATATGGTAGCAGTCTAGCATATTTAGACCAGGATGTTTTGAATGGTGTTGTTGAGCAGGAGAAGAAGGTAAAACTTCCAATGCGATATAACACACTTTCGATTTATTTCTATGCCACATATGAGCAGGTACTAAAAATCAGGAGGTCCAAAAGCCAAGATTTTTACAGTAAAGAGGAATTTACAGAAGCCATATCAAACCCTGGCTTGGTTCACTTTACAACATGTTTTTTGGATGGTCTAAGGCCTTGGATAAAAGGAAATCAACATCCATATTTAAAAAGTTTCTTAAAGTATAAAGAAATGTCACCGTGGAGAGATATTCCACTTCAGGAGGATAAGAGAAGTAGTTTGGTTAAATTTAGAACTACGCTGATTCGTGAAGCACCACGATTTGTACTCTGTGAAGTGGCATCTGTGCTGCATGGTATCGTGATTCCTGAAAAGAACTATAAGCGAATGCAAGAAAGAGTAAAAGAGTGAGAAAATGCCAGAGTTTAGTGTTATTGTCCCAATATATAATGTTGAAAAATATTTAAAAATCTGTGTTGACAGTATTATTAGACAGTCATTTCGCAATTTTGAATTAATACTGGTTGACGACGGTTCACCAGATACCTGTGGTGAAATTTGTGATAGGTATAAGGTGTCAGACACACGTGTAAAAGTGGTTCATAAAGAAAATGGTGGCTTATCGAGTGCAAGGAATGCAGGATTGGATATTGCCACTGGTAAGTATGTCATCTTTATTGACAGTGATGATTTCTGGGATGATGCTAATGCTCTTGAGCACATTCATATTAACCTTACAGAAACGGATGCTGACGTACTTGTATTCCCCGCTAAGAGATACTATGAGAGTGAAGATAAATATACGTATATCATTACCTCAGACGTAAACAGGGCGAGGATTATAGACAAAGATGTTAACGCATCAATCCGTTATATGATTGAAAATAATATTTATCGAGCAGCAGCATGGAATAAAGTGGTTAAAAAATCTATTATTGACAGCTATTCGATGAGATTTAAAAACGGATATCTTAGTGAGGACATGGATTGGTGCGGAGATCTCCTTCTTTATGCGCAACGCTTTGATTTTTATGATAATTCATTCTATGCGTATAGACAACAACGTAATGGCTCAATTACTGCTGGAAAAGCTGAAAAATTAATATCAGATAAACTTTATATGTGTGAGAAAGGATATAGGCAGGCACTAAAGTTACAAGACAGAGATAAGACTGTGTTGGTCGCTTCTTATTATGCGTATGAGTATTCTGTCCTTCTGGGAGTTTCATCAGGAGTAAAGAATAGGGAACTTTTGGGCAGAGTTAGGAACCTACAACCTTTGCTGGATTATGATATAAGCAGAAAGGTCAAGAAAGTTAGAAAATTAAAAAAAATTATTGGCTATTCGCTAACAAGAAGAGCATTATGCTTTTTTGTTAAGATAAAAAAATAGGTATGGGAGCTATGGAAAGAAAAAGAATTGAATATATTGATTGGCTGAGAATAATTAGTGCTATTGCAGTCATTGGAATTCATATAACGATGACACAGCCAAATAATTATTCTGTGCAGGAGATTGGAAAGTGCAATTATACCATACTTACATGTGTATATACGTTGATTCAATGGGCAGTGCCGGTTTTTCTGATGATCAGCGGTAATTTGCTTTTACATTCAAATAAGTTGACATTTGTAAAGGTAAAGAAAATGAGCCTTCGAATGGGAACGGTATTACTTTTATTTGGCAGTGCTTTTGCTCTTTTGGAACAGGTATTTGAAAGAAAAACATTAGAAATAGGAATGTTACCAAATTCAGTGCTGCTGACTCTTCAACAGAAAAGTTGGTCACATCTTTGGTATTTATATATTCTGATTGGTATCTACTTGATTCTTATTCCTTTGAAGAAATTTATCGATAATTCAAGTAATAGAGAAATTTGCATATTGACGACAATATTAATTATTGGAAACTTTATTATCCCAACAATTAATATTGCCTTTGGTACAAAGATAGAAAATTATATGCTGTTTACGCAGTATGTAACATATGTTTTGTTTGGGTACATTATTGGTGGACTTCATGCTGAGGATAATGGCAGGGAGAAAAAAGCAATAGATACCATCACTAACCGGGGGGGGGTACAGCTCGGATTGTGGCTGTTTGCCTCTGTAATAAAAATCATTATACAGTACGCGGCTGTTATGAGATGCGGAGAAGGTTCTGCATTGATTCTGGGAGATAGAATATTTACTATGATTCAGGCACTGTCAGTATTCTGCTTGTTTAAAAAATACATGGACAATATACATGTGGGAAGATTAGCAAAATCAATTAGTAGATGTAGTTTTGGAATTTATTTGGTTCATCCATTTTTTATTAATCTTTTGTATAAAATGATGAATATTACACCTACTAATTTCCCTCTGCTGGGAATAGGCTTTGCCATTCCGCTGTTGTGGCTTATTGTTTTTCTGCTCTCCTGGGGAACGGCATTTGTGATATTGAAAATTCCTGGAATAAAAAAAATACTTTAATCAGAGGAGTGAAAAGATGACAACATCAGTTGTTTTAACAACATATAATGGCATGAGATATATTGAACCATTACTGGATTCATTGCGTCTACAATCACAAAGAATAGATGAGGTTTTAATTTTTGATGATGGATCTACAGATGAAACGATTGAGTTCATTCAGCACTATATTAGAAGATATGATTTAATTAGATGGAGTGCCACTGTTAATAAAGTTAACAAGGGTTGGAAAAAGAATTTTAAGGATGGCATTCTATCAGCTAAAGGAGATTTAATATTTCCATGTGATCAGGATGATATTTGGGAATTGAATAAAATAGAAAAAATGTGTCACGTTTTTAAGGAGAATTCTAATGTGATTCTTTTATCCTCCGATTATAGGCCAATATACGAAGAAGGTGGTCAGAAAGTTGACACATTTCAGAATTACTCAGAAATTCCACAATTTGTTTCAGTTGATGAAAAGTTTTCGGTTCATACAAGACCAGGATGTGTGATGTGTGTTAGAAAAGCCTTTGCTTCAGCAATAGAAGAAATTTGGGACGATAATTATGCGCATGATGCTTTGTTGTGGTCAGCTGCAACGCTTTCAGGTGGAAATTATATATTGAATCTTCCTTTAATTCAATATCGACGGCATTCAAATAATGCATCAACAGGTGCTCATAGGACAGTCGAAAACCAAGTTCTCTTGATGGAAATGGGGAAAAAAATTGTACATTGGTACAAGAAAAGTCATAATGATACTCTTGGAGATAAAAAAAGGATAATTGAAGAATATTTACAATGGGCTGATTTGAGAATAGAGTTGCTTCAGTCAAGAAAATTAGGAAACTTTTTTCGACTTTTGAAGTATCATAAATATTTCAGATCGGTGAGACAGGAGCTGGGGGATATATATTATTTGATGAGGAGAAGATAACTGTTAGTTAAAACAATTTGATTAAAAGTATATGTTAAAAGAGGAAAAATATGAATGATATAAAACTTTCTATAATTGTCCCTGTATATAAGATTGACGAATTATTACTTAGACAGTGCCTACATAGTTTTATTGTGCAACAAGAGACGTCGGTTGAGTTTATTGTTATTGATGATGGATCCCCAGACGATTGTGGGGCGATTATTGATGAATATGCAAATCTGGATCCTAGAATTAAAGCGATACATACAGATAATTTTGGTGTTTCAAATGCTAGAAATGTAGGACTCGAACACGCAAAAGGAGAGTATATAGCGTTTGTTGATGGAGACGATTATATTGAATCAGATTTTTGCATTAGAGTGATAGATGCAATGGATAGAGCGGGGACAGATGTTTTGTTCTTTATGCACACAACTACTAATGATGCGCTTGAAATAAATTTGGATGGCAGCCTTAACAATCTAAGTGAAGTAGAATTAAAAGAAATTACACTTGGTGTTGTGTCACAAGAGAATCCGATTGAAGGAGTTTGGGCAGGCCCGCCATGGGGAAAAGTATATAAGCATTCGATAATAAAAAATAATGGACTTCAATTTGTGGTGGGATTAAAAAAGAGTCAAGATAGAGTTTTTGTGTTGGATTATCTACTCCATATTGAATCGGCTGCGGTTTATAGATATGTTGGTTACCATTATGTTATAAATGAAACATCTGTATGTCAAAGATATAATAAGGACATAGAAACTATTTTATCTATGGCGGGGAAGGAGTTTGAAAAAAGGGAAGAGTTTATATCGGATAAGACAGAATACGATTGTGCTATTAATACAATGTACATGATATTCTATTGCGAGTGTATGTTGCTTGATTTTTTCAACCATGACAATAAAAGTAACTTTATCCACAAGGTAAATCAAATGAAAAAACTTCTAGAAAACGAAAAGTTTAGAGTTGGAGTGAAGCAAGGTAATTTAAATGCAATCAGTAGAAAAAGAAGACTGATAGTTTTAGCTACACGATATAATATGTATTTTGTGGCGGGAATTTTAGCAGTAATACTATTTAAATGATTGTTACGTAATTAGGATGAATATTCCGGATGATGTTACACCAGCAATCCGGTACAAGGAAACCGCTTGAGAGCGACCTAATTCTGCTCAAAGAAAGCTACTTGAATTTGTTGCCATTAGTCAAGCCTGCTCCGCACCGCTGATGCGGCAAGGGCTGGACAAATGGCACAAATTCAAGAGCAAGTCACTTAAGCAGAATTAAGCCAGTTTCCGACATCCGGAATGTCGGTTTCCTAATTGCCGGAACAGCGGTACTCTCGCACAAGAATATCCATAGGAGACAAGAAAGAATGAAAATATCCCAAAAACAACTAAACAGTATAGCAGCTGCATTATTACTTTCAGCAGATGCACTTTGCTATGCATTGCCAGCGATAGGCATAGGTACTTTTTATAGAGTAATGTATTCCGTAGAAACATTAGCACTTGGAATAGCTACAATTAGTTTTTTAATTGGAAGCAAATGGTCTTTTAATATTGGTCGACACAAGCTATCAATAGTTTGCTTCTTATGGATTAGCGTTCTTTATGTCATTAGTTGCTTTAGGGTTCCTAATTATTCTTATTCTGTGGATCTCTTTTTATATTGCTTCGTAATTGGGGTATTAATTATCGGCTTAGACTTTGATGTAAAGAATGTTCTTACACTAATGACTGTAATGTCAGTTCTGATTTTACCAGCGTATTCTGCATTATTTGCGTATCAATGGGAATCGCTGAACCAAGCAAATATGGGGACGGTATACGCAATTCTAATTTGGGTTATTGCTGGCATGTGCCACTTCATTTATTATAGGGATATGTGGCGGAAGCTATGCTATGTATTTTATATACCAAGCATTGTAGGGTTATATGGCATAATTCAGTTTGCTAATCGAGGAGCAGCATTATCTTTGATAACATTTGTATTGTTGATTCTTTATAATCGAAATGGCAAAAATGTAGAAAACGTTACAAAAAAAAGAATTGCTATTATTTTGGCTGCTGTTTTAGGATATGTTGTTATATTGAACTTTAATACTCTATTTATGTTTTTGTACGATATTTTAAGTAAAGTATTGAATACCATGCCGAGCTTTTTTGTTAAGATGAATAAAATGATTGCTTTGAATGATATAAGTAATGGGAGAGAACCGGTGTATGAGGCTGCAATTGCAGGAATTAAAAATGCACCATTATTAGGGAATGGAATCGAAGCATTTCCGGCGTATACGGCATATTCATATCCGCATAACTTTATTTTGCAACTTGTCTATGAAGGCGGAATTTTATTCTGCGTCATACCGGTAATTACAATTGCATGGGTTTCTTATAAGCTGTTATTCTCGCAAATAAAAGACAAAGATTGCCAAGTCTTTTTGATTTTACTTTTTGTTCAAGTTATTCCTAGATTTCTAGTTAGTGCAACGATCTGGAAAGATAAATGCTTTTGGCTACTAGTTTTTTATACATTTGTTAATTATAAAAAAATAAAAGGCGAGAGAGAATATGTAGGTCATTAGAGGAGAACGTCAGTGATGAAGTATTTGCATTTGCTATTGCATGATGAGATAAAATTTAGTGAAAAACTATTTCGGATGCTTAATGATGAAAACTTGGGATTTAATAACGCAGAACAATGGTTCATTACACCATATGAGGAGGTGTATAATGAACTAAGAAAATATGGCGATAACATCAGTTTTCATCCTGAAAGTAACATAAATCTGATAAATAAATATGGAAAACAGGCTGAATGGGTTTTTGTTCATGCTTTAAATTTGAGAAAGTATCAAGTTATACAGATAAGAAAGAATATTGCTAAAAAGGTAATTTGGCGGGTGTGGGGACATGACATATTGGAAAAACCGGCTGAAAAGGGAATTGTAGAGAATATTGCAAAAACAGTTCTTGATAAATTATATATTAATAAAGTACGTCAATTTTATGGAATTGGTACTGGATTTAAATATGATAATATTCTTATATGTGAACGGTTTGGAAATGTAAGAACTTTTCCGCTAAGTTACACATATCAGAAGGGATTGGAAAAAGTCTATAAAGAAATTTCAAATAAATGCTTGAGGAATACAAGTGAAGTACGCATTATGATAGGACATTCTGGAAATAGAATAATGAATCATATAGACATTTTGAAATCACTCAAACATTTATCGGGAAAATCGATTAAAATAGTTTTGATTTTATCTTACGGGAAAGATGAATATATTAGAAATGTTAAAGAATTTGCATATAAAAACTTTTCTAATGAGGAACTAGAAGTTGTTGAGGATTTTCTCCCAATTGAAAAATATCTTGAAGTTTTGAATTCGATTGATGTTGCGGTGTTTGATCAAGTTGGCAGCGCTGCATTAGGAAATCTTACACCTTTACTTTACTTTAATAAGAAGTTTGTATTCAACAAAAATGGGTTAATGGGAAAAGTTTTTGATATTGAGGGGTTAGAGTATATCAGATCTGATGATTTGGCTAATATCACATTAGAGGAATTAGCGAAGAGATTGAAAACACAAGATATGGAAAGAAAGTTAGTTGAAAATCGAATTAAAGACAATTATGTTCCTAATACATGGAAAAAGCTGTTTTCTGATTTGTCGCAATTAGGAGGACAATGAAGGTGGGAAAAGGAAAAGTAATATCTAATTTTATATGGCGTTTTGCGGAGCGTTGTGGTGCGCAAGGGGTTTCATTTATCGTCTCAATAGTTTTGGCAAGACTTCTTGCTCCAGAAATGTATGGAACGATTGCTCTTGTTACAGTTTTTACAACTGTACTGAATGTTTTTGTAGATAGTGGGCTTGGAAATGCCCTGATACAAAAGAAGGATGCAGATGAGGTGGACTTTTCTACAGTTTTTTACTTTAATTTGACGATTTGTTTGATTTTATATGCCGCTGTTTTTGCCGCAGCTCCTGCGATTGCAAGATTTTATAACGATTTAGAGCTTGTTCCTATAATTAGAGTGCTGAGTCTTACAATTGTCATTTCAGGTATAAAAAATGTGCAACAGGCATATGTATCACGCACACTTCAGTTTAAACGTTTTTTCTTTTCAACTCTAGGAGGAACTATAGGTGCAGCCATAATTGGTATAACGATGGCTTATAAGGGATTTGGCGTTTGGGCGTTAGTAATACAGCAAATATTTAATGCTACAGTTGATACATTGATTTTGTGGATTACCGTAAAATGGCGACCAAAAGCTGTGTTTTCATTTGAGCGATTAAAAGGACTAGCTTCGTATGGATGGAAATTATTGGTGTCATCGTTACTGGATACCGTTTACAATAATGTAAGGCAATTGATTATTGGAAAGCTGTATTCAGCAGCAGATTTGGCTTATTACAACAAGGGAAAACAGTTTCCTAATTTAGTAATTACGAATGTAAATGTTGCTATTGATAGTGTTTTATTTCCTGTCATTTCAGCTAATCAAGATGATACAGCTCAGGTAAAAAAAATGACTAGGAGAGCAATTCAAACAAGTAGTTTTGTAATATGGCCAGTGGTGATGGGGTTAGCGGCTTGTGCAGAATCATTAGTAAAAATATTATTGACAGAGAAATGGCTGCCTTGTGTTCCATATCTTCAGATTTTTTGTTTTACATATGGATTTTGGCCAATTCATACTGCAAATTTAAATGCAATAAAAGCTGTCGGACGAAGTGATATATTTTTGAGACTTGAAATTATAAAAAAAGTAATAGGAATAGCATCCATCCTTATATCAATGCCCTTTGGAGTTATGCCAATGGCATTGGCATATATGGCAACAGCACCTTTAAGTGCATTTGTAAATGCAACACCCAATAGAAAATTGTTGGGTTATAAATATCGAGAACAGATTATGGATATGTTCCCATCGATGCTTTTGTCGTTTATAATGGCGGTTGCTGTACTAATGGTAGGTTGTATTCGAATTAACTTATTTTTGACATTGGTAATTCAGATTATTGTTGGAGTGTTGGTTTATCTTTGTGGTGCTGTCTTATTCAAGATCGATAGTTTGAATTACATTTTAAGGATAATTAAAAAAGATTAATTGAGACAAATAATAGAGATCATTAGAGATAGGAGAAAAATTATGAACAACATACTGGTTACAAGATCGTCTATGCCTTCTTTTGAAGAATATTGCGAGGAGATAAAAGATATTTGGGATAGCCATTGGCTTACCAATATGGGCGTGAAGCATAAGGAACTGCAGAAAGAACTGGAAAACTATCTTGGAATTCCTCATGTCGCTTTATACACCAATGGACATCTCGCTCTGGAGAACGCAATTGCTGCATTAAATTTACCAAAGGGTGGCGAGGTTATTACCACTCCATTTACCTTTGCTTCCACGACACATGCGATTGTTAGAAATGGATTGGTTCCAGTTTTCTGTGATATTAAAGAAGATGATTACACGATTGATACACAGAAACTTGAAAATCTGATTACAGATAACACGGTGGCAATCGTTCCGGTACATGTTTATGGCAATATGTGCGATGTAGAAGAAATTGACCGTATTGCTAAAAAGTATGGATTGAAGGTTATCTATGATGCAGCACATGCTTTTGCAGTAAAGTATAAAGGCGTATCTTCGGCTTGCTTTGGAGATGCTTCTATGTTTAGTTTCCATGCGACAAAGGTATTTAATACTATTGAGGGAGGTTGTGTCTGCTTCAAGAACGATGCATGGGTTCAACTCTTGAATGATATGAAGAATTTTGGTATCCATGGCCCGGAGTCAGTACAGTTTGTTGGCGGCAATGCTAAGATGAACGAGTTCCAGGCTGCAATGGGTATTTGCAATTTGAAGCATTTGAGCGAGGAGATTGCCAAGAGAAAGGCTGTTGTAGGGCATTATAGAAGCCGTCTTGAGGGAGTAGAGGGAATTAAGTTGTCTGTAGTTCAGAAAAATGTCGAAAGCAACTATGCATACTTCCCGGTCGTATTTGATGGATATAAATATACCAGAAATGAAGTTTTTGAAAAACTGGCAGAGGTCGGCATCGGTGCAAGAAAGTATTTCTACCCGTTGACAAATAGCTTCGAGTGCTACCGAAATTACCCGACTGCAGGAACGGAAAAGACTCCTATTGCACAGCATATGGCACTTCGCGTACTGACACTTCCGTTGTATGCAGATTTGTCTTTAGAAGATGTTGATAGAATTTGTGATGTGATTTTGGGGTGAATATAGATGAATGTGATGTTAACGTCTGTAGGCAGAAGAGCCTATATGGTAAAGTATTTTAAAGAAGTGCTTGGAAACAATGGAAAAGTATATGTGTGCAATTCGGATGACAAGTCGATTGCGTTTAAGTATGCAGATGAAAAGGTTATTTCTCCGCTGATTTATGATGAAAATTATATCCCTTTTCTACTGGATTATTGTCGGAAAAATGAGATCAATATTGTGATTTCGTTGTTTGACATTGATCTTCTTATGTTGGCAAGGCATAAAAAGGAATTTGAAGAAATTGGTACAAAAGTAATTGTGTCAGATCCAGAGATTGTAGAAGTGTGCAATGACAAATGGAAAACCTATAATTTCTTGCGGGATAACGGTTTCCATGCACCTCTATCTTTCTTAAACATGCAAGAGGTCATAGATAAGATTGCAGCTGGTGTGTTAAACTACCCGGTTATAGTAAAACCCCGATATGGCTGCGGATCAATTTCAGTTGCAATTGCTTACGATGAAGAGGATTTGCGGTATTTGACTAAGAAAGCAAATGAAGACATCGCAAACTCGTATCTGAAATATGAGTCAGCAGTGACTGAGGAGAAAGTTATCTACCAGGAATGTCTAAAGGGGCAGGAATATGGTGCGGACATCATCAATGATCTTTATGGTGAAACACAAAATGTAATCGTCCGAAAAAAACTTGCTATGAGATCTGGTGAAACTGATATCGCACAATTGGTTGATGAGCCAATTATCAAAGACACGCTTCTTCGACTTGGAAAGTCTACAAAGCACATTGCCAATATGGATTGCGATGTGTTTTTAGTAGATGATGTGCCTTATGTGCTGGAAATGAATGCACGTTTTGGTGGGGGCTATCCATTCTCACATATGGGTGGTTGCAATTTGCCAAAGGCAATAGTAGATTGGGTTAAGAGAAAAAAAGTTGATAAGAGCGTGATTTCGGCTAAGACAGGCATCACTGGGTATAAGGAAATTTATATAACAGAAATCTGATAAAGGAGAATAGAGATGCAAGATGATTTTGGACTGATGCAGATAAAAACGCCCGTCATTCAAATTCCAGATGAAAAAAATAGTATCTATATAAAAAGAGATGATTTATTTCCATTTTCGTTTGGTGGTAATAAGGTAAGAATCGCCTTGGAATTCATAAATGATATGAAAAAACAGGGCAAAGATTGTATTGTGGGATACGGGAATGCCCGGTCAAACTTGAGCAGAGCACTAGCGAATCTTTGCTATCAGTTTAAAATCCCTTGCCATATTATTTCTCCGGCAGATGAAGACGGAACAAGAATTGATACCTATAACAGCAAGATGGTGCTATCCTGTGATGCTAAATTTCATTATTGCAGGAAAACAAATGTAAAGGAAACTGTTGAAAGTGTACTAAATGACATACGCAAAGAAGGATTAAAACCGTATTATATTTATGGTGATTCAACAGGAAAAGGTAATGAGCATACACCTATGCTTGCGTATGCAAAATTGTACGAGGAAATTAAAGGTCAGTACGATTACATCTTTCTTGCAACAGGAACAGGAATGACACAGGGGGGACTTCTGGCTGGAAAAGCAATCAATAATGGCACAGAGAAAATTATTGGAATTTCAGTTGCCAGATCTGCAGCACAGGAAATAGAGGTGCTCCTCAAATCGTTAGAATGTTTCAGTGATAGAATTCAAAAAATTGAAAACTATGAAATCAATGTAGAGGATGCTTATCTGTGCGATGGATATGGGACATATAATCGGCAGATAGAGAATACAATTCACCAGCAGCTTACATGCAATGGAATGCCATTAGATCCTACATATACCGGAAAAGCATTCTGGGGAATGCAGGATTATCTAAATCGAAAGTGTATCACTGGGAAAAAGGTATTGTTTATTCATACGGGAGGAACACCACTGTTCTTTGATTATATGAATGGTATTCAATTGAGAGAGGTTTCTGATAATAATGCTGTTGAAGAAGCAGTAGAACGTTTAGAAATGATGCTGGTTCCATCGTTATCCGAGCGAGATGTAAATCTGGCACAGTATGCGGAAAAGTTGTGCATTCATGGTAGGGTTTGGTGCCATTATGATATGGGAAAACCTGTTTCAATTATCGCTGGATATTTTAATGATATGACTTCTCAAACTGCGTATCTTTCGATGCTTGCGGTTGCAAAGGAATATCAAGGTAAGAAGCTGGCATCTTCTTTGCTATCGGAATTTGAAGACTATGCAATTCAAAAAGGGATGGCGTATGTAAAACTTGAAGTCAGAAAGCATAACACTGCTGCACAGAACTTGTATAGGAAAGTTGGATATGAGATTATTGATGAAGCCTCCGAGACATCGCTTTATATGAAGAAAAAGCTGAAAAATATCGGGGGGGGGGCAAGAACTCTATAAGTTTTTAAAGAAAGTCGAGAGATTATTCCCTGTTCCACTATCAGAAAGAGAACAACTCATAATGCTTGCATCAAAGTTTGAAAAATACGGAACGGTTTCGTATGTTCGTGAGAACGGTAAAATTATCGCAATATGTGCGGGATATACAAATGATCAAGTGCAACGACTGGGGTATATCTCTGTGGTGGCTTCTCTTCCAGAGTATACAAATAAGGGATATGGAAAAGTTGCGGTGCAAGGCTTTATAGAAAAGGCTAAGAATGCCGGAATGAAAGCCATTCACTTATATGCAGATAAAGAAAATAAAGCCGCGTTGAATATGTATGGAAAGCTGGGATTTGTAGATTGGATTATTCCGGACGAACGAAGACCAGAGGACAAACATTTGATAAGGTGGATTTTATAGAAGAATATAGGTCTTGATATGAGGATGATTAAATGGAAACAGATTTGATTAAGAGCAAAAATTTAAGGGGGGGGAGGTACGAAGTTCTAACATTGAGCTTTTCAGAATCCTTTCTATGATAACGATAGTGGCTCATCACTATGTTGTTAATTCTGGATTGTTGGATTGTATTGAAAAGCAAGCACCGCTAGAATTTAAAGATTATTTTTTGATTTTATTTGGTATGGGCGGAAAAACTGGCATTAATTGCTTTGTTTTAATCACAGGGTACTTTATGTGCACCTCGAATATTACGAAAAAGAAAATCTTTAAATTGTTAAGCGAAGTCTATTTTTATAGAATAGTTGTATGGCTCATATTTTTCTTTTCAGGTTATGAACCTTTTTCAATCAAGGGATTTTTGAGCATGCTTGTTCCTTTCCTTACCGTAGCAGATAATTTCACAGGTTGCTTTTTACTGTTTTACTTGTTGATTCCATTCTTGAATAAGTTGATTCATGCGCTAACAGAAAAAGAGCATTTCTGGTTAATGGCATGGTGCCTGGGAGTTTATGTGATTTTGCCATCGTTCGCAAAAGCAAATGTCGTATTCAACTATGTGACATGGTTTAGTATCCTCTTTATAATTGCATCGTATATCCGTCTTTATCCGAAAGATTGGTTCAGCAATACAAAGATTACAGGAACGCTGATGGCTGTGTCGTTGATTTTATCGTGGGGAAGTGTCGCAGTGTTGGCTACTCTTAGTCGCATGGTTGGAAAAAATATCGGAATTAGTTATTTCTTTATATCTGATGCTAATAAAATTTTAGCTTTAGCGACAGGTGTTAGTGCATTCCTATTTTTCAAAAACATAAACATCGGGTATAGCAAGATTATCAATACAATTGCTGCCTCTACATTTGGGGTACTGTTAATTCACGCTAATAGTAATACCATGCGGCGGTGGTTGTGGCAGGATATGTTTAATAATGTTGGTGCTTATGAATCTGGAAATGTGGTAATTCATGCTGTTGTGAGCGTAATACTGATTTATGCGGTATGCACAGTGATTGATATCTGCAGAATTAAGCTGATTGAAGCTCCACTTATGAAAAGGTTGAAATAATCGGATGACATCTGGTACGGAATGACTTACCATGAAGATGTCGCAGCCGTAAAGGAAAGCTTCAAGAAAATGTTAGAAAAAGGCATGTACAAGGCTGATTTATTTGCAGACTTGTGATATACTTAAACCATCATAACAGGAAAGAGGTTTGTGTCCTATGCCCAGAACTAAAGGAAGCAAGAATAAGCCCAAAGCTATGACCACTGATTTTGCAACCCAGATCTCAGAAAAGCAAGAATCTATTACTTCCCTGACTGCTGAGATCGCATCCATCACTGCAAACATTGACACTTTGAAGGCTGATCTGAAAGAAAAGAAGACTGCTCTGAGGAAGGCCGAAAAAGAAATGGCATCCCTGGAAGCGAAGAAAGCAAAGGCAGATGCTAAGGTTGCTGAAGAAGCTAAGAAGACCGAAGCAGAGGCTGTGCTGAAGAAGTTGCTGGCGAGCGGTATGAGTGCGGACGAGATCCTCGAAAAACTGAGATAAAACAAGAACCCAAGAAAAAAATAAATGCCGTGTGGACAAATGTACAAGGCTGATTTATTTGCAGACTTGTGATATACTAGAATTAAGTATTTGTGCTCATTTAAGTTTTATATGTCTTTCTATGTTGCACGATATATAACGTTAATAAGGGAAGAGTACAAATGGTGATGAAACAATATACTTTTGTGGAAAAAATAGATAGTAAATACAAAGGAGTGAAAACATGGGAAGCTGGAATGATATTCTTAAGGAAGTAAATGAAACTCAGTCTCAGTATGATTATGTTCGACGCAAGTATTTGAAAGAGCTTTCCGATTACACTGGAAGAAATACAATAGCGTATTATTCATCGTGGCTTAATAAACAAGGGAACAATTTAGACATTAATGACGCTGATATGACAGGATTCATGGCGTGTGTTCATGGATTAGATTGTACTAAGGGACTGGATTTAGTTTTACATACGCCTGGTGGTTCACCAGCAGCAGCGGAGGCAATTGTTAGTTATCTTAGAGCAAAATTTGGAAATGATATCAGAGTGATTGTTCCACAGTTGGCGATGTCTGCAGGAACAATGATTGCCTGTTCTGCAAAAGAAATTATAATGGGAAAACAGTCTAGCTTGGGGCCAATTGATCCGCAATTTAATGGAATTCCCGCATATAATATAATGATGGAATTTGAAGAAGCAAAGAGAGATTTGCTGGCTGACCCAAATAACGCACAGTATTGGGCAATAAAGCTTCAACAGTATCCAGCTGCATTTATGAAAACAGCTATTGACGCGATTCAACTTTCTGGTAAACTTATAGAAGAATGGCTTGGAACATGTATGTTTGATAAGAATAATCCAAGTGATCAGGCTATTATTGCTACAATTGTGTCTAAACTGAATGAACATGACGATTCAAAAATTCATGGAAGGCATTTGAATGCAGAATTCTGCAAGAGAATTGGGTTAAAGATTTCAATGATGGAGGATGACGGAGAGTTACAGGATAAGATTCTTTCATTACATCATGCGTATATGATTACTTTGGATGGAACTCCTGCAATTAAGATTATAGAAAATCAAAATAAGAAATCCGTTATTTCTAATATTCAAATTATGGCGAGGTAATTTATTATGAAAACAGTAGAGTTGATAGAAATTGAAAAATTGTATATGGACTGTCATGTGGAAATGGTGAAAAATCAGCCAATCAGAACATCTTTAAATACTGGGTCCATGAATAACAGATTGAATTGTGATTATAGTTTTATGAACAGAAATTCAATTTCTTCAAATTACAATAATACGGTTATTCACAATGAAGGTGAATGATTGTTGTAATGCGTGAAAGTTCTACTGCTTTATAAGAATTAGAAAACGAGGTTATCACCTATGCCCAGAACGAAAGGCAGCAAAAACCGTCCCAAAACCAACACCACCAAAGACTACGCATCCCAGATCGCAGAGAAGCAGGAGACTATCGCATCTCTGAATACGGAGATCGCATCCATCACCGCAAACATCGACACTTTGAGGGCTGATGTCACGGGACACGAAAAATGAGAATCCTGTGTCCCATTGAGAATAAAGTGTCCCAAGTCATCTCAGATATAAAAGAGCGAACAGACGCTCAAAAATCTGCCCGCTCAGTGTGCCGCCAGCAACTGTTTTTGTCAGGATTTCTTCTTGTTTTTAGATGTATCTGTCGGGAAATGGGATTTATATTCATTCAGCATAGTGCTGACCATTCCCTCATCAATGAGGACTGGTTCCGGTGTAGCTGCTGGGCTACTATCTGAGCGTGGCACGAGGACTGGATGTGGACAAGCCGAGGAACCTGGCCAAGAGTGTTACCGTGGAATAGCATGGTTGAGGAAGCAGCTGGAAGAAGACAGGCGTCCTATTACAATTCCGGCTCTTGCCATAAACAGCCGGATGTGTTTTAATGGTTTTGAGTAAACCACTACACTACATATAAAGGAGTTCTCTGTCATGGCAAAGAAAAACTGTCTGAACTGCATCGCTTACTGTAATCTTCTGGATTATGACAGATGCGGTTTGGGTTTTGAGATTGAAGAAGCACTGGAAGGCAACTCTATCGTTGTCCATCCAGCAGACGAATGTACGGTGGCCAGTCCGCGTACAAGACGTGATTTTGTAAAAAAAGCTGCTTTGCGTGGAATCGAATGGGATATCCGTGATGTGGTAACGAAATCTATGATAATGTAAAAGTGAAAGAGCTTTGCAGTACACGACCCTGGCGAGGGTGATACACCTGCCGATAACCGGAACAAATATCACAGTCTAATGGAAGAACAGTGGAAAGAACAATGGAAAAACTAAGAAATACTGTGAACACAAGGAGGAAGGGGATCACAGAATATGGCAGCCTACATATTAGCTCTTATCAACAATCATGAGGATGGAAAAAGATTTTTTGAAACGTACAACATACCATACCAGATCATTACAAGAGGCGAGAATAAAGGGAAGCTCCGTGTGAAAGCCATACGTTCTTCGGATGGACAGGCTGTTCTGGAGGCACGGAAAGAACTGGAATATGCTGGGTATGGATCTCTTGCTGACCATAGTAATGTGTTCCGCGATGAGAATGATCGGACTGTGATAACATTCAGTCCATATAATGCAGTACCAAAAGTAATTGATGTACCGGGATATGATGTGGAAGTCAGCGACTACAGTATCTACAGCTACGGGACGAAAACGATAGTAATGAGGCGACTGTGAAAATAAGAGGGACATGAAATTTGCAGTTCGGGTGTCCCGTGACAACTGCTGTTAAGGCAGATCCGGCCTTTTCTTCGGATTTTATATTTAGATTGAAATGAAAATTTATTTTGCCAGGAGGTGCTGCAAATTGTCTAGACCAAAAAAGAAACCAGACTACAACCCGTACCAGGTCATGCAGGATTTCATGACTGCAGTGGCAGATGCCTTTGGGACCTACGATGACCGGGAGGATACTGCCCCGCCCGGTCTTAACGCTGTGGCTGCAGAGTTTGGCATTACGGCGCTGAAGGCCCGGAAGCTTCTGCTCACCGCCGGGGTGTATTCCACAGCGCTGAGCCGCCAGATCAAGGAATTGCATTCTAAGAAGATGAAGATCGCTCAGATCATGAGCGCCACAGGACTGAGCCGGGCTTCCGTCCACGCCTATCTCCCCTACACAAAGATCCCATATAACCTGGAGGAACTGTCCGTCAACGCAGAGCGGATCCGGCTGTATCGGGAGCGGAAGCAGAAATGCGAGGAGTTCAGCGCCAAACTGTCAGCTTTGGCCAGACAACCTGCCAAGGAGCAGGAAGAGGAGCTGTGGAACATACTGACTGATCTACAGGGCTGTGTGTTTCTTACAGCGAAAGGTTTGAAGTTCACCTACAAAATCAAAGGCGGCGAGATGTTCATCAGCCGGAAGGCGAAGTCCATCACACAGGCCACAGTTTTTATGGCGTTTCTGAAAGCGATGGAGCTGGGAGGGATAGTTGCCGGCCCGAAGAAGCTGGGAACCTTTGGGGCAAGCTATCTGTATCCCGTGTTTGTGAGAATCGGGGTGATCACAGGGTAATACTGTGGCACTCCAGGAATGATTTATAAAATCTATTTAGATTGAAATGAAAAAGTTATGTCCTTATGTATTCCAGTTATGCCTTGCAGTATTAAAAAAGCAATTAAAAAACAATCCACCTGCTCCTCTTCCACTTGCTATGTGCAGAATACAGAGGTATGATCACCACAGCCCGTAAGAGATCGAGGTAATATAGAATAGCAGCAAAGCGGAAAGGACGGCGGTGAATATGGCACAGGGGGAACATTTGGTGCATACGGCAAATAGGGAGCATATCCGGGAAGAGAGAAACGGTCATGTAGGGGAAATTGTGGAGAAGGTGCTTCAGAATGTGATCCAGTATCTGAAGGAACATCCGGCAAATTATCAGGGGCAGGTGGACACACTCCTGGAGCTGCTCTATCAGGCATTTACGGAATATAATTCTGTGGAGACATCGGAGTTTAAGAAGGCAATCCATCCTCTGCGGGAAAAATTGAGATCCCTGGTGGACACAGAGCAGGATGCAGATGACTATATGGATATCGTATTTTCCCTGTGTGCCGCTTATGAGCGTCAGGGATATATCGAAGGAATCAAAGTCGGGGCCAGATTGATGATGGAGTTGGTGGAGGATTAAGGAAAGACTCTATAGATTTGCCTTGCAGAGAGGATACGATTCTAAGGGCTCTTTAATTGGTATATCATGATACTCTGGTCAACTGGAAGAACGCCCATACCATTCGGTTATTTCAATCGTGATATCTGCTTTTCAATGAACTCCTGTGTTTCGATTAAAATCTGTCGGTTGTACAGAAAGGTTTCTGGATCGTCAATATCAGTGACTTTGATTGTGTATGAACGAATACATAAAAGGACTTTTTCTAAGGCTGATGCTATGGTCGGCGTAGATGATGTATTCAAATCCTCATGGCCTGTAACAGGAAAATTGTCATTAATCTGGTATGCACCCCGGGACGGCTTGATAATCCTTCCGCTATTCCACAGTGTGTGAAGGGCACCGGAAATTATGGTTTCCCGTATTGCCTCGTTTTGCTGTTGGACCGCCTGAGTAATTTCAAAGCAGCTGTGAGGAACGTCCTTGTTTTCCGACAGATAGTTTAAAATATGATATTTGGCTTCCGCCGTTAGAGAAGAAAATATGATTTGTTTCATCTTGTTGCCTCCATGAGTTATGATTCTTTTAATATCGTTCTTTGTTCTATATATGGCTCAGGATGGAAGAAATAGCAAGACAAAGATGAAAATCTTACTCAGATATTTGGCATTGATTTCTGGATATTTTTTGCAGTTTCTGGTTTTATATAACTTACTTACTCAGGAAACCAGAGGTAATATCCACACGATAAAAGGGATGAGGGTGAGCTGACCACATGGTTCATTTCAAATAAATGAACAATACAGCTTTAAAAGTTTGTGCAGTTTATGATTTTATATCGCTTGAAACTTTCGACATTCAGAGGTAATATGCACATACCAAAAGGAATTGGGGTCATTTGAAGTCACCAGACAATATTGTAGCCAGTCAAAGCGATTGGAATCCGGGTAAAGCTCAGTGAAGCCCAGTCACGACCTATCACGACCTGTCAAGACGGACCGGAAGCAGTGACCGGAAATATGAATGGCTTCCCAATTTCAGAGAGCAACCGCGGATCGGATTCAGAAAGGCAGAAAGAATTATGAAAGCAGCAGAACTTGTAAAGAAATATGGGATTGCCGAAGGCGAAAGAAGACTGATCAGTGATACGAAAGGAATTATCTGGCGCGAGAACAGAGAGGGAATTCTGATTCCGGTTCTTATCTATATCCCCGGAAAAGACGAGGATTGAATAAGGTTTCTATACGAAAAGAATCTTCGTATTCACTATGGAATCCAGCCTGCTGTGGAAAAAAACTGGTTTCCGCAGCAGACCTTTCGAGAAGGTCTTATTCCGGCTCTGCCGGAGACTCAATTCCCAAATAGTTATCGATGTCCACGATGCCGTCTCCGGACAGTTCCAGTATATCATCAAAGCGGATGGTCACAGGCAGTTCTTTCCCAAGAACATTTTTATCATCGCTACGGATCTGCAGCTCCCGATATACGGGATCGATGCGGTCAACAGCGCCAGTGATCGTCCGGTAACAGCCCAGAGGAGCGTCTGTCCCAGCAGGTGTACCGGATATGGACAGCCCAGTATTCTCAGCTTCGAAAAAGCGTACAGTGATCGTCATCCCCTTTCTGACCTGCAGGAGCTTGTCAGAAAGGGTTCCTTGATCTTCCTCAGAAAGTTCGATTTTCGCAACCCTCAGATGGTCCTGTCCTTCTGCAGCGATTTCTTCTTCGTAGCCCCGCAATGCCGCGAATGGTGAGAAAATCTTGGCCCGGTTGGAAAGAGTCATCCGGGGATGTTTATAGGATGGCTCCGGCCGGGAGCTGTTCAGGATATCCGCATACTTCCGGGCGACATTCTTCCCCTCCTCTGTGTTTTTGTAATCTGACATAATCACTCAACTCCGTCTTAATCGCCACATGCTGTGACGATGTTGTTGATGGTTCATAAGTATTCATCAGGGTTCATAAGAGTTTATTATGAAACAGAATGATAGAAAAGTGTAATCAGTCTGCTTTATGTCCCCCGATCTGCCTGTTCCGGTCCCGCATGGTAGCACCGTCCAGGAAATTCGTGCCTTTCAGGACGGCATTTTTTCCATACTTCTTTTTAATGCCCAGCATGGCTTTTTGCAGGTTTTTCTCTTTTTCCTGCTTTTCTGTATCGGTAAACAGGTCAAACTGGTAGATTCCTTCATCCTGCACCACGCGGTTTGCGGCAAGGGTGATCCGGCGTACCGTGAGAGACTTGTTGACGATCCGGTCGAATAATTCCACGGCAGCTGTGATAAGAGAACTTCCCAGATTGGTGGGATTTCCAAGATGAGTACTGCCATGCGCTCCCTTCGGCACAGACCTTCCGTAGTGATCCATGTGTACCGGGCCGCGGTAGGAGCCGCTGTCACAGTTTTCCCTGTCATAGCCAACGTCCAGTGTGAGACTGTCAGTCACCAGGTTCTTATCCGTTAACTGGTATACCATGGAATCCGCCATCTCAGCGACAATGACGCGGGCGTGTTCGTAATCATACGGCTCGGAGAGTACCTGTCCTTCGGAAAGGCTGTTTGTACCTGGTTTATACGCCTTGATCTGTGCCATTGTGCAGGGTTCCAGCCCCCAGGCGTGGTCAATCAGGATCTCCGCGTCGATTCCGAATTCTTTGAATAACATGTCTTCGTTGTAAATGCTTGCCCTGGCCAGTTCCCCCATGGTGTGGATGCCATGTCTGGCCAGTCTTTTTACCGTGCCCGGCCCGGTCTGCCAGAAATCCGTCAGCGGCTGGTGATCCCAGAGCAGGTACCGGAAAGACTCCTCATCCAGCTCTGCAATGCGCACGCCGTCCGAATCCGGCTTTGTGTGTTTTGCTGTGATGTCCATGGCCAGCTTGGCAAGATATAAATTCGGACCGATACCGGCGGTGGCGGTGATGCCTGTGGCGTACAGAACTTCCCGGATCATGGTTTTCGCCAGGTCGTGGACGGACATCTCATAGTGGGAAAGATAAGCGGTAGCATCGATGAACACTTCGTCGATGGAGTATACAAGGATATCCTCCGGAGCGACGTATTTCAGATAGATCCCATAGATCTGTCGGGAGACTTTCTCATAGTAGCGCATCCGCGGCGGTGCGACCAGATAAGAAACCTCCAGGGATGGATCGGCAGCCAGGGCGTTGGCGTCGTAGGATGGCGAAGAAAGGGACGGTTTGCCATTCTTATACACGGCGGTATGATTTTGGATCGCAGCCTGCAGTCTTGCCGCATTGACTTCCTTAACTTTCTGGACCACTTCAAAGAGCCGCGCCCGTCCGGGAATCCCGTAGGACTTCAGGGATGGAGACACAGCAAGACAGATGGTCTTCTCCGTGCGGGAACTGTCCGCCACCACCAGATTGGTGGTCAATGGATCCAGATTCCTGGCTGCACATTCGGCGCTGGCGTAATAGGACTTCAGGTCAATTGCCAGATAGGTTCGATTTTTGTCTGTCATGCAGTGCGCCCTCCTTTCTCTGATTGTCGTTCAGTCTGTACCTGTTTTATTGTGCAGCCTTTTCCACAAACCACCGCCCTATCCGCCCGGAAAAGCGCCGGTCAATGTGCTCAAAGAACAAGTGCTTTTCCTTCCCTTGTATCAGAACCGTAAAACAATCTCCGGAGAAGTCGTTATTGGCTGATCCAGCCGGCCGGAAATCCCTCACAGCATCGATGGGAAATGTACGTCCATCCTCCCAGGTGATGGATTTTGGCTGCATATATCCTGTGGAATCAAAGTCGGACGTGACTTTGACGTAGATCCGTTCCGTGCGAGAGGGAGAAATGGCTCTCATGGTCTGCCGCCTCCTTTCCAGCAGTACGCAATTCTTCTTCCTTCAATTCCATCTGTATCCGTCTATAGTCTGTGATTTCTGCTCCCGTTGCTGCCCGTACCGCTGGGCGGCCGTATACTTCCTGCTTTCCACAGTCCGGGCAGCGGTCTGGAAGTATCTCTGCCGTAAAACAGTAGTGGCAAGCGTCACAAAAATAGTAGTTCATTGTATCACCACCTCAATCCGTACCTTATTCTGTATCTTGTTCTACGGCTTAATCTGTCTCATAAGCCGCTTCAAATTCCCGGATCTCTTTTGCAAACAGCTGCATCAATACGGGAAGATCATCCGGGTCTGGGCTGTCCTCGTCCTCTACGATTCCGACCACTTTTCCGATTATCTGGATGTCATCGTATTCATGTTCATCTCCAAAAGGGAGGTTTTCATTCAGGGAGAAAAGCTTCCTTTCATGCATCCTTTTGATAATAAACCCTTCATGGTATACGCAGACAACATCATCCCCATCATCGATATCCTTTGTGTATTTCAGATAGATCAAATCCCCATCACGGTATTTGGGTTCCATGCTGGCGCCCGAGATTTTTATGACGGTATCCGCATAAGAGCTTCTCCTGGATTTCCTGGTAAAGTAGGGAACAGGTGGCATCTGTCCTTCTGGGCAGCCGGTTCCAGCGGCAGCGGGCGTACTCTGGAGAGGGATAAACAGATACTCTTTGCGAAGAAACGCATCCCGTGCGTCTGTTTCCGCCTCTAACATGTTGTTTAAGATTTGCCGCGCCAGCTTCTGGTTTGTTGGATTAAGCCTCCGGTACAAAGCAAGGACAGTTTCTTCTTGGCGGGTAGGTAGTTCCGTGGAGGGGAGGCCAAACAATTCATGTAAGGGGATTCCCAGGATCTGCACCAGTTCCCGGACATATCTGGCGTCCGGACTGCTCTTGTCGTTTTCCCAGTTCATGAGAGTATTCCGTGAGAGATCCATCAGTTTAGCCAGTTCAGGACGGCTCAGATTGTTTTTTAAACGGTATTTCTTGATGACTTCACCGGAAGTTAAACGGTTTCCTGGTGGATTGCCGGTACAGTCTTTTGTCATAACGTGTCCTCCTTAAGATGAATCCATTATAGCACAATAAAATATGCTATGCAATTATTAAAGCATAAAAAAATATGCAGAACCAATTGAATATAGACCCCGAAGAGAGTATAATGGATACATAGCTTGGAACTTGCGGGACGGACTCGTGGATAACCTACATCTGTTCCGGTAATCGGATGGCTGAGGGAAGTGACAGGATGGACTATGTAGTGATAAACAGGGATTTTGGGCAGGGCGAAGAGTTGACGGCTCTGCCCGTTGCAGGGAGCAGGAACTTTTTGGACAGCCAAAAAGAAAACACAGTGTATGACGTTTTGGTTAAAGGATATGGTGAGGATCTTGGGCTTGTACTGAAAAAATATATTGAAATAGAGAAAGATCGGATCCAACAGGCTGGAATCCTCAGAGGATCTCAGCGACTGCGACTATTGTCATACGTTTACCGTTTGACCGATTCGCGGATCCAACAGCCCGTGAATGAAACTGTGGTTGATTTTATATTCCGTGTTACTTTGGAAGGGGACGGCGGACGATTGGCAGCTGAGGATTTCCGGATCCGGTATATCCTCGATATGCGCCCGTGCGCGGGGGCTTGTATTGGGCCGCTTATTTTCCCCTGCCGGGAAGAGGAAACAGTGTTGAAGAAGTACCGGATCAGGACCAATGAGTTTCTTTTGCCAATTTTATATGAAAAAGATTATGAATGGCTTGCCCATGAGATCATTAGCAGATATTTCCCGGAAGATCCGGAACGGCTGGATGCACAGGAACTGGCCAGGAGGATGGGGCTCCGGGTTTGGGATGTCCATTTTAAGGACCGGACGATCCTGGGCCAGATCTATTACGATTTTTCCAATACGGAACTTCTGGATGATAACGGGAACAGCTACACGGCCAGGATACCGCCCGGGACGATCCTCATCAGCAGGGATAATTGTTCCGCTCCTGCAGTGCGGAGCAGCACGATTGCCCATGAATGCAGCCATATGTACCTTGACCGCTGGTACTTTCTCCTGCAGATGATGGGCGGTGCCAGGTCTCCATACACAAGCAGGAAAAAAGATACGGGCAGAAGAAAATTCCCCTTCCGGAAAAAGACCGCCATGGAGTGGATGGAGCTGCAATGTGAGAAAATGCCTGCATATATCTTGATGGAACGGGACAGCACAAAAAAATATATCGAGAAACTTTTGGCTGGCAGGAGAGATCCTGCAGCAGTCAGGAATGCTGTTGTTTCACTGGCCAACCATTGTAAAGTGTCCCGGTCTATGGCAAAATACAGGATGATAGAACTTGGCTTTCAAGAGGCAGAGGGCGTTTTTGGATATATCAACGGTAAGGCGGTTCCAGACCATGGCTGTTCAGCGATATGGCCCAAAGGCGTGACATACACAATCCCCGTACAGGATCTTGCCGTTTTGCTGGAGGCAAACCTGGAGTTTGAAGCTGCCATGAAAAACGGCAGATACATTTATGTGGAAGGTCATGTCTGCCTGAACAGAAAGAAATACATATACAGTGACCGCGCAGGCGTTTTTTTCCTGACCCCGTATGCCCGGAGGCATATCGATGAATGCAGCATTGCGTTCCGGTCCGTTTGGCGGTATCGGGAAGGTGCTCATCATCAGGGAGGCGCGGCCAGGAGGAAGACAAAACCCGTTGCAGACCATTATTGTTCCAGATATCAGTTGGAAGCGGCACCGGATGATGTGGCCTACTCCAGAGAAAACCGGGTCTTTTTTGAGGACAGCATGCTATGGGGAGAATATTACTATGAGATGTCGGATGACTTCCAGGAAGCCGTCCGGGACATTATGAAAAAGAAGGGAATTACGCAGGAAAAATTATCTTTTGAACTTGGTGTAGATCGGAAGGTGATATACAGCTTCCTGAATTCCCAGGGTCCATCCCTGGAACATCTGGTCGGCATCTGCGTAGCGCTAAAGCTCCCCTACTTTGTGTCCATGAAACTGTTGCAGAACGCAGGCGTATCACTGCGCCGGATGGAGCTGCATCATCTCTACCGTCAGTTCCTTATACAGGCCGACGTCTTGAGCGTGGAACGGTGCAATGACATCCTAAAGGAGAAAAAATATCCGCCGCTGTTTAATGGGAAGAATAGCGGATAGCATGCCCTGATAGGAAAGAAACCATAGAGGTATAGAACCGGAATGCCCGGAGTGTTGAGGAATCTTCACTCTGGGTATTTTTTTGTTCGCTATGAAAACGGTTGCTGCAGAAATCAAGATTATGCTATTGATTGGTATAGGTACGCATTCGATTCACAATTGACAGGTTTAATTATGAAAAAATCGCTGATTTCAGGAATCATTATGATTTGAATTCCGGTCTGCCAGTGCGGAAAAGGAAAAACATAACAGATTTTTTCTTTTTTATGAGACATGAAAAGCCGCATAATGTTTGGCTTAAATACGGGCTTTTTTAGAAATGCCTCAGTAGGGAAGGCACGGAAAACCGCATAAACACTGGATTCTTTAAAATTCAAAATGTTCAAAATGCGACACCTACTGTCCTCGAATGAAATGAAAAAGAACATTAAAATTAATATAAAAGAAATCACGGAAATGAGCTTGTAAAAAAACTCAAAACTTTCCAGGATATAAAAATACGGTAACATTGATGTGCTTCTCATTGACGATATTTGTTCTAAGATGAGAGCCAGCAATAATTCAAAAACGAAACAACCTAATACCTCATAGCCAGATGGATAAACGGGGGATGATAAGCAATGATTCAGATAAAGATTGCACTTATTCAAGTTGAAATGATACCGGTTTCGGACATCAGGACGCCGTCAGGGGAATCGTATGTACAACTTTCAAATCCGTTCATATTCCTGATTAAATTAATGATATTTGTGGAGAGGAGATGATCAAAAAACCATATTCCCATTCCATCCACAGCAGCTTTTACGTATGGGGAATCCATACATATTTTGCCATCACTGTTAATTGGGAGGTAGCGGTAACCCTTATAGCCTTCTGGATCAATGATATTAATGATTTCATCCTCGTCCATGACAGAAACTTTACATTCTTCAATGTGATAACATTGGAAGGCCCCCGCCAGGGCTATGCTCGTTTTATATTCCACATAGGAGTTGACGAGTGTGGATTTGGAGCTGAAAAGCCCCATCTGATAAAACTGTTGTTCCTCAAGTTCCCGGAAAAGAGAATCAAATTTACTGCTGTATTCCTTAATCTCTGTTGATAGGGTCTTTGCCAAGCGAGCTCTGCAGTGAAGATCAAGTTTCTTTCCAACGTGAGGAACCGTCCAGATTCCGCCGTAGTGCTGTAGCTGGAGCGGCAGAAAGCATTTGCCAGATGAGTCGCGTATAAGGAAAGCAAAAAGCCTTAATCTCCAGAAGCCTACCGGTTTTGTCCTCACTTTTTCAGTTGGGATACATTCTTCCAGGATTCTGTAATCTTGGAATTGGCTGTGAGCAACGTGAGGAGAGATATACCGTGTCGCATCAACTTCGATGGAAGGCGCTTTAAGTTTTTCATCTGTTTTACTAATCATTTGAGCAGCACCTTGTATACGGAAGATATCAAGCATGCGTTTCTCATCGGCTGTGAGAAGATGGGTAGTGTCGGTATGTTCTAACGAATACAGAAAAAAATCAGCAAGATACCCATACATCTGCCCGTCCGTAGGAAAAGAAAGAAGATGAGCATTGTCCTTAGTAGCAAGCAAAGTAGTTTCCGTTAGAATTCGATTAAGTATGCGGGCTGCTGATTCAGAGTCTTTTAAATGCAGCATCTGGATTCTTTTGATTATGGTTTCACGAGGTGTGCCGAAAATGTCCAATAAGAGCTTCTTGGTAATTCTCCTTCTTCCAGCGGTGAAATTTGAAGATGAACCTTGGGAAACAGCGTTGCAGCCATTATTTTGGTAAGTATCACCTATAAAAAGTATGTTAAATATTTCGTATTGATCCAGAGCAGTGTTGTCCTTAATGGCGGCATAGAAATACACCGGATAATTTAGAGTTAACATCGTGGCAGGACCTCCTAGAAGATTGAAGTGAGTCTATTTTACACCATTGAAAAGCAAATTAAAAGAGTTTTCATATGATTTTCAGCTGTTGTGAAAGCATAATTCTGAGGATTCCAGGTATATATCACACCCAATATACAGAAAAATGAAAACACTTGTCAAAACAGGTGCGTTCCTGGGGAAAAGCATCAATAGCTGAATATCGTCTGTAACGAAATAGAAAACAACATAGAGAGAATCTGGAGCATACAGAACGCTTAAAGCGGTGTACGATATGCAGTGTGGGAGAGGAGGTGGATGGTATTGGCAGTATATAAGAAGTATAAACAGCCCTCGCCAGAGGCAATCAGAGTCGGCGAGCTTATCCGTAGTTACCGGAAGGCACAAAAGATTACACAGGAACAGCTGTGCAGTATGGTTGATGTTGACGTCAATACCATCCGCAATATTGAGAACGGTGTTGGTAATTCCGGTATCACCACAGTTATTGCCATAGGATATGTCCTGACAATTCCGGCTGATGAGTTGCTTTACGGTAAGATGTCGGCAGGGGATGGGTATTGTTTTCCAGAAGATTTCCAGAAGCTCGACAGCGAAGACAAGGCATTTGTCCGCAGGTCGATGGAACTACATATTGCGGGTTGCCTTAGCAGTGATAAATATCAGAAGGTGACTTAAAGGAGATCGTTTTAGGTATGGACGGTCTCTTTTTTATGCTCTTAGTTGTACTGAAACGAGGTTCCCATCTATCGGCGATGTGGAAAATTCAAATAACTAAAATATTAGTGATTATGAAATGAAATAACTAATCTGCTGTCGGGTAAGCAATGACGATTTTTGTTATCATAGCACCATCAGGAACGGGAAAGCTGGAGCGGACAGCACTGGAAAGAATGACGCAAGGCTAACCCATCACTAACAAATAAATCTAATATCTCAAAGCCGGATGCATACGGCAGAGGATGTTTTCATACGGGATCTTCCGGATACGCAGGTGATTGGAAATCAATCACAGGCGGACCGGGAAGGTGCGTAAGAGGACACCTTTGACCCTGTGCATCCTATTTTGGTGTACGGAATTAACCGTCTGGGGAGTTCTCTTAGCACCAGAGCTGACCCGGCTGTATCAGCTGCTGCTCAATCTTCAAATCTCCATGATTACATCTTTCTGCCAGAGGCGTCCGCAGAAAGGACGTAACCATGAAGAATATCAACACGATCAACCCCATCAACAAAATCAACGCAGAAAACGTAACAGTAAACCAGACCGTCAACATCGTAACGGAGAATACCACCTTAAGAGAACTGCTGGAGATGATCGGTGATGTGTGCAGGGCAGAAAAAAGGCCAACCGCAAAAGCACTCCGGGAGAAGAAGCATGAGGACGGTACTGTAGAACAGATCCAGCCGATTGCAGAGACAGCGGACGGCGACTGTAAGGTTTATGCCAACGGTTATGCGGTGTACTCCAACAACACCGGCACCACGGTTCTGTGGCTTGCGGACTGCTGCTCCTTCACCTATCAGTTTGACGATCTGAAGGAGAACGAGAAAAATTACATGGCGCAGAGAAGCATCGTCAATGAAGATGTCCTGGGCAGCCAGCCCTGGTTTATGGCAGTAATGCTGCGCGGGGATCATCAGGTGGAGAGGAACACTATGGACCGCAAGGGTGATCGCCGTGGACAGAACAAAAACATTTCCCTGGACTATGTGACGGAGGAGGAAGAGGAAGCCGCTGAGTGGAATCCTGGTTATCGCTTTGAGAATCCGGAACGGGCTCTGATCCGAAAGGAAATGCTCCGGGAACAGCTTGGGAAACTGACGGACCGGCAGCGGGAGGTATTCCTTCTGTATCACCAGTGCGGATATACACAGTCTGAGATAGCGGAGATGTTAGGGATTGCTCAACAGGTTGTTGCACGTCGCTTGGCCATTGCTAATTCCAAAATCCGGAACTGCGAAAAACTTTTTTGAAAAATTTCTCTGGGGTGGGTGTAAAACACCCTCTCCCACGCTATTAGATGAGAGGAACTTTTCAGGCAAGATCGTTCCAATCGAAATTTATGAGAAGGAGGACACTATGGACACAGCAACATTAAACAATCCCTCGGGACACAAAGCAGAAGATACCATGGCGGCCGAACGCAGGCTACGCATCTATGTCTGCTCTCCATACCGCCCAAGAATGGAGTCAGCAGAGTTGGCAAAAAGAGAGCTAGCGGACAATATCGACCGGGCAAAAACCGCCTGCCGTCTGGTTGCGGATATGGGAGCGGTTCCGATCTGCAGTCATCTCTTCTGCACACAGTTTCTGGATGACAGCATCGCCTCGGAACGTGAGCAGGGCCGGAGCATCGGGCTGGAGATGCTCAAAGACGCGGACGAGCTGTGGTGCTTTTCCGAGTATATCTCCGAGGGAATGGTGGCTGAGATCCAGGAAGCTTCCCGCCTTGGCCTTCCGGTCCGGATGTTCTGTGAGACTACCGGGCTGTTGGGAAAAGTCATGAAACAGGTGGTCCGTGATCTGCACTCGGGTATGGAAAGCCAGGATGGGCACTGACAAAGAGGATTACTTCGGTTAAGAAACCGGGAAAGAGAGGATTTATTTATGAGCAAGAAGAACAGAGCGCAGCACAGCACACCCCGCCGCCATGGCGACCGTAATGTACAGACCCGTTACTCCGGGAAACACCAGTGTGGGGAGCATACCCACACCTGTGATGGATCCTGCTGTGAAGTGAATACGGGCGGCAAAATTGTTGAAGCAAGTGATGCCGTTTGCATGGATGGGCTTGGCCTGACCCTTATTCCGGAGGTAAAGGTCAAGATCCGTGAACTGCACGTCCATATGGATGACCACATGGAGACATACAACTTCCATTCCGGCAGTGTGGCTACTGTCCTGCATGGAACCAGTGGTGATGCCAAGGTGGAGACTGGCTTTGAAGAGGAGGAAAGCGATGACGAAGAAGAATGAGAATGTCAGTGGCAGCATGGTCCTGGTGGACGCGGAGCTGTTCAGTCAGGGACTGAAGATGGCGTTCACAGGCATTGCCATGGTTTTTGACAGCCTGGGCGCGTCCGGGGCAGCAGATGAGATCAAAGCGGCGCAGGAGGCAAAGCCCGCTCCTACTGTCCCCTCTGTTTCACAGGGTTCTCCTGGAGCGGATGAAAACGACCTGGAGGAAGCGAAAGACCTCCCTTTTGACCCGGAGCCGAAAGTGTCGGACAAGCCTGCAGAGCCTGCGGCCGACAAGCTGACTCCCGCTCCATCGGTCACAATCGATGATATCACCAAAGTCATTGTGGCGAAGATCAAGAAGAAGCGGGACAACAATGCCAGGATCGGTGCGCTCCTGAAGTCCTATGGCGTGGAGAAGGTCAGCAGTCTGCCGCCAGAGAAGTATGAGGCATTCCTGACTGACATCTCTGAACTTTAAGGGCGGTGGCTGGGATGCCGGGAAAACACGCGGTCTTATCCGCGTCCTCATCCAAACAGTGGCTGCACTGCCCGCCCTCAGCCCGCCTGCAGGAGAACTTCCCAAATGAATCGTCGGTGTACGCGGAAGAAGGCACCTGGGCGCATGAACTGTGCGAGTACAAGGTAAAGAAGTACCTGCATGAGAGGAAGAAGCGTCCACAGTCGGAATTTTTCACAGAGGAAATCGAACAGGCCACTGATGTTTACGCGGAGTTTGTCATCTCCATTATTGAGGAGATGCGCCGGAACGGATGTGAGCCTCTCTGCTTTGTGGAGGAGCGGCTGGACTTTTCCAATATCGTGCCGGAGGGTTTTGGCACCGGAGATATGATCATTTTGGGGAAGGACGAGCAGGGACGTGGTCTGCTCCATATCTGTGACTACAAGAATGGCAAAGGTGTTTTTGTGGATGCCCATGAAAACAGCCAGATGATGCTCTATGCCACAGGAGCCTTGAATGCCTATGGCTACATCTATGAGATCGAGACGGTGCGGATGAGCATCATCCAGCCGAGGCTTGAAAACATTTCCACCTACGAAATGTCAGCAGCGAACCTTCGGGACTGGGGCGAAAGCATCAGGCCCATTGCTCAGATGGCTTTTGAGGGCAAAGGGGAACAGCATCCGGGGGACTGGTGCCGCTTCTGCAGGGCAAAGCCTGTCTGTAAAGCCTGTATGGAGGAAGCGCTGGCACTTGCCAGGGAGGAGTTCCTTGACCTGGATGTAGGGGCATTGACGAAAGAAGCGGAAGAAACGGATGCCACGGCGCCGTACAACGCCGACACGTCCACTCCCGTTTTCAAAGCACCGGGATTGGTAAGTTTCGCAGAACTTGTAAAAGTCCTGCCAACCTTAAACCGCATCTCTTCCTGGATTGAGTCTGTCTTCGCTTTTGTATCCGGGGAAGCCATCAACCACGCTGTGCCGGTGGAGGGCTACAAGGTTGTGGAGGGCCGGAGCAAACGGATTTTCACGGATACAAAGGCTGTCATCAAGGCCGCAGAGTCGGAGGGCTATACAGATATCTATAAGCAGGAACTTTTGACCCTTACCGAATTTGAAAAGATGATGGGGAAGAAGAAGTTTGCGGAGATCTTAGGACAATATGTCACGAAACCGCCGGGGAAACTGGCGCTGGTGCCGGAGTCCGATCCAAGGCCGGCAGTGGACTTATCTACCGTAGAGGATGAGTTCGAGTCGTTGGCGTGATGTCCTGCCGGAACTGAGATCATACTGCATTCCCCCGTATAGGGTGCAGTCACATGAATGACACCGGCGTCGGTGGAAAGGCCGGCGCCAGACCGGAAATTTATTTTATGGAGGTATCAGCGATATGGCAAATCAGAAAAATTTCAGTGCAACGAAGATGGTCATCCCGTGCCGCATTTCTTTTGCGAACATCTGGGAGCCGAAGGCCATCAATGGCGGGGACGAGAAATATTCCGTGTCCTGCCTGATCCCGAAAAGCGATAAGAAGACCATCGCCCGTATCCAGAAAGCTGTCGAGGCGGCCAAGGAAGATGGGAAGACCCGCAAGTGGGGAGGCAAGATCCCGCCCAATTTAAAGCTCCCGCTCCGGGACGGCGATATCGACCGCCCGGATGATGAAAACTATGAGGATTGCTTTTTCCTCAATGCTTCCAGTAAGGACGCGCCCCAGGTGGTGGACCGCAAGGTCAATCCGATCCTGGATCCGATGATGGTCTATTCCGGCTGCTACTGCAACGTGTCTGTCAACTTCTATGCCTTCAACGCCAACGGAAACCGCGGCGTGGCAGCCGGCCTGGGAAATATCCAGTTTGTGCGTGACGGGGAGCGCCTGTCCGGGAAAGCATCCGCAGATGCAGACTTTGACGCCCTGGAGGATGACGACGAGGGTGTGCTTGGCGAGGATATGCCGGATTACTTGAACTGATAACGTGACAGACCAGTTTGATCAGCATTATATTACACATTCATTACACACGGGAGGATGGGGAAGCCTGTCCTCCCTCTTTTACATGAGCTTGAAATGAGGAGGTGGAGTGTTTGGGTGACAAAGACAGCAGCAAACCGACTATCTTGGGGATCGATCTGGAAACTTACTCCGATGTAGACCTGAGCAAATGCGGGCTGTATCGGTATGTAGAGGGGGATTTCCACATCCTGATCCTTGCCTATGCCTTTGATGATGATGAGGTCACGGTGGTGGATATGGCTCAAGGTGAGCAGATCCCGCAGGAGGTGTTGGCTGCCATCGATGACCCGCAGGTCATCAAGGCCGCCTGGAACGCGCAGTTTGAACGTACCTGTATCGGCCATTACCTTGGCCGCAGGCTTTCCCCGGATGGCTGGCGGTGTTCCATGGTCCATGCGGCTTCCCTTTCCCTGCCGCTGGCATTAAAGAATGCGGCAAAGGTACTGAAGACCGGAGAACAGAAAGACCGGGCCGGCGAGAACCTGATCAGATATTTTTCCGTTCCCTGCAAGCCGACAAAGTCTAATGGAGGCCGGACCAGGAACCTACCGGAGCATGACCCGCAGGGATGGCAGAAGTTTAAAGAGTACTGCGCACAGGATGTCCGGACAGAACGGGACATCCGAAAGCGCCTGGAGCAGTTTCCTATGCCAGATAAGGAATGGGATTTTTATCATATGGATCAACGGATCAACGACCGTGGTGTACGGATCGATACGGAGCTGGTCCGTCAGGCCATTGCCTGTGACCTGATGCTCTCGGATGAAATGAGCAGGCGGGCCTATGCGCTGACCGGCCTGGAAAATCCTAATTCCGTATCCCAACTAAAATCCTGGCTGGAAACACGCGGCATTGAGGTAGTATCCCTGGGGAAAAAAGATGTGGCTGCGATGATCACGGATCTGGACAGGAACAGCTGTGACCAGGAGGCCCTGGATATGCTGAAGCTCCGGCTGCAGATGGCAAAGAGCTCTGTGAAGAAATACCAGGCGGCAGAACGGTGTGTCTGTGCAGATGGCAGGGCGCGGGGGCTATTTCAGTTTTACGGCGCTTCGAGGACGGGACGCTTCTCAGGACGCCATATCCAGTTACAGAATCTCCCGCAGAACCATATCTCCACACTGGATGAAGCGAGGGAGCTGGTGAAGATGGGGGAATTGCAAATGCTGGAATCCATCTATGGCAACGTACCGGATATCCTCTCCCAGCTGATCCGTACCATGCTGGTGCCGAAGGAAGGCTGTGAGTTTATTGTGGCGGACTTTTCCGCGATTGAGGCCCGTGTGCTCGCATGGCTTGCCGGGGAACAGTGGCGGCTGGATGCTTTCCGAAAGGGCGAGGATATTTATTGCGCGTCAGCGTCCCAGATGTTCGGTGTGCCTGTGGTGAAGCATGGCGTCAACGGGGAGCTGCGCCAGAAAGGGAAGGTCGCGGAGCTGGCCTGTATTGCAGAAGGAAGTCTTGTCCTGACAAACAAAGGACTTGTGGCGATAGAGGATGTTACAATCGAACATCTGCTCTGGGATGGGGTGGAATGGGTGAAACACGATGGAGTGATCTATAAAGGCGAAAGAGAGGTAATTGAGTATGACGGGCTTACAGCAACACCAGATCACCCCGTCTGGATTGAGGGGAAGAAGGGGCCGGTACACTTGGGATTCGCCGCCTCCATCAAAGCACATCTCATACAAACCGGAGATGGTGGGAAAGCAATACGGCTGGGTAAAGATCATATCTCCAGAACGACGGTGGAACGACAAGATGAACACTTGCTACGTTCTGACCCAATGCACGGGATGTGGTTCGATACAGTGGCAGGTGTTGGGAAACCTCACAAGGGGGTTATCAAAAGGCTGTCAGAGCTGTTCGCAGCCAAGACAGATACCCATGTGGCTAGATCGGAGGCTGACTGCTGCAAAACAGCGATGCGAAAACCCAAAGGACAGACAGTATTACAATTATGGAGGCCGCGGCATTCGTTTTTCTTTTCCAAGTGTAACAGAGGCGGGGCTATACCTGATCAAAGCATATGGTCTTCCCGACAGGGAGATGGAAATAGATCGGATCAATACCAATGGGGATTACGCTCCTGGCAATATTCGCTTTGTGCCTCACTCGGTAAATTGTGCCAATCAGCGAAGAAATGTGCTTTCGCGTTACGACCCGGAATATTGGCCTTATGCTCGGTCTGTTGTAATCAGGAAATTATCACAGGGACTTTCCAGGGACGAGATTATCCGGGATGCGGAAACGGCGGTGTCCGAGAAGAGAAAAAACTGGCGTTACATCCAGGCAAGGTTAGAGTTTATGACATACGAAATGCCGGAAGACGTCATCGTTTTACGGTATCGGGAAAACTCGTCCACAACTGTGGATACCAGGGAGGCACCGGTGCATTGATTTCTATGGGTGCGCTATCCATGGGGTTAAGGGAGGAAGAACTTCCGGACATCATTGAGCAGTGGCGTGCTGCTTCTCCCCATATTGTACAGTTCTGGTGGGATATGGAGAAGGCCGCCACAGAGACTGTGAAGACCCATGAAGAACACATGGCCGGTCGGATCCGTTTCCAATATTACAGCGGAACGCTCTGGATGGTGCTGCCAAGCGGCAGGAAGCTCGCCTATTTGAAACCGAAACTTCAGCCAAACCGCTTCGGGCGCATGAGTCTGACGTTTGAAGGCGTGGGAAATGCAGCCGGCTCCGGCGGCTGGTCCAGGCAGGAGACATATGGTGGAAAACTCAGCGAGAACTGCACACAGGCCACGGCCAGAGATATTCTGACTGAAGCCATGTGGAGGCTGGAGCAGGCAGGCTTTGCGGTCATCGCCCATGTGCATGACGAGGTCATCATCGAAGCGCCGATCGGAAAATACCCGGTGGATGAAGTGTGCAAGCGGATGGCTGAGAATCCAGACTGGTGTCCGGACTGCCCGCTGGCTGCGGCGGGGTATCTGGCGCCCAACTATTATTTTAAGGATTAATTCGGATGGTTTTGTAAGAGGTAGGGATATGCCGCATGTATTGAGATTAAAAGATGGGAAGCTCATTACTCCCTTTGATCTGGAGGATGTCCTGGAGATCGTGAAGGAGTATGCCGGGGATGAGGTCCGGCAGTATCTGGCGGAAAATCTCTCGGACACAGATGCCCTGGAAAAAGAACTGGACGGGCTGTACCGGGAGCATGAAGAGGATCTGGAACGCCTGGGCGACCATCAGCGGGCGGTCTTAAACGCGGTCAGGGAGGAAGCAGAGTCCCTTGGCAATCTTTTGGAGGCGCAGAGGCTGGACCGAAGAAAATTGAAAAAGGCAACCGATAATATCTGGCGGATGTGCGACCGGGAACTGTGAATGTTTCCAGGCACATCCGCTTATGTTTTCCATCTTTTGAGGAAGGAGGCAGAGGATGGGGGTAGATAAGACACAAGACAAAAGTGATAGGACAGCGATGGAACGATTAAAGCACAAACGGGGGAGACGGTCCAGGGAGGAGCTTCAGCAGCTCCAGGCAGAAAGGGCACAGCTGGAGACCGAATCCTCTCCGCATTGTACTGCACATCCGGATTGCCATGCTTGGTCAGACGGCAGATGTATGGCGTTGGAGGATAACGATTTTGACGGCAGGGACTGCCCGTTTTATAAAAACCGGACGGTCAACATGGAACAGCGCAGGGCCGGGCTTAAGCATCTGATCCGGGCAGGGCGAAGCGACCTGCTCCATAAATACCGGAAATCATTTGAGGCGCTGGGGCTTTTTGACGTCACCGATGCCTATACGGCTCAGGCGATCAAGGAATTGGAACAGTATTCGGAAGAATACCTGCAGGGTCTTACTTCCTCTGAAACTGATGAATCCGCTGAAACAGAGGAAGTCGGAGGAACCAGCAGGGTTGGCGGCATGGCTGGCGAACCGGAGGAGGATGAGTGGGATGATTAAAAATGAGTGTGCCTTCTACGGGGAGCCCCTGGCGGGTGCAAGGGCTTCCGGTTTGGAGGAGAGCTACCAGGGGCTGATTACAGCTGTGATTCGGCAGGCGGTAAAGGACTATGTTTCAGTGCTGCTCCGTCTGTTTTCCTGTCCGGCCGGGAAAAAGAAAGCGGCTCTGGAAATGGAAAAAGCGGAATTGGAGGTCTTCTTCCATTCCGATTGGTTCCATACCCTGACGGATATGGATGGGGAACGGCTGCTTCTTTCGGCAAGGCGGCTGGCCATGGAGAAAGCGAAGGAAGCGATCCGCAGGAAACAAAAAAAGAAGTTCAAGGATATGGGAGCAACCACGATGCGCCGCTGACGCATATTTATGCGCCATGTTCGACAAAGAAAGGGGAACGATGATGAAAACAGGAAGAAGTTTGCAGGAGGTCCTGACGGAGCTGAACCGGCAGAATCAGGCAAAGAAAGATTATATCGGATCTGCGCAGGCGCTCCGCCTGTATGAGGACGGGAGTACCTTTGAGATCGGCCAGGGGGAGGACGCACAGCAGTTTGGTACCACCCGCCTTTTCCATAGACAGGTGGCGTCAGCCCTGGGCATCCCGGCAAAGTATTATGACCTGATGCAATCCCGAAAACCGGAACTGTTAGCAAAGAACGTCAACGCATGGTTTGGAGACCGGGAAAACAGCTACATGATCCGTACGTTGGACTACGGCGCCGGCCGCATGGCAAGAGCGCTGCTCTCCGACCGGTACCGCCGGATTGACAACATGGAGATCGCATCTGCTGTTCTTCCGTTGTTTGCAGGCTCTGACCAATACGAAGTGGTTTCTTCCGAGGTGACAGAGAACCGGCTGTACTTAAAGATCGTAAACCGCAGGATGGAGATGGCTGTGGTGCCTGGTGACATTGTCCAGGCCGGCGTGATGATCTCCAACTCCGAGGTGGGTCTTGGTTCCGTGTCCGTGCAGCCGCTGGTGTACCGCCTGGCCTGCACCAACGGCATGGTGGTTAACGATATGGGCGAACGAAAAAACCATATCGGCCGCGCGGCAAAAGCTGTGGATGACAGTTTCCATATCTACTCCGATGAGACGTTGGAAGCGGAGGACAAGGCGTTCCTTCTGAAGCTGCGGGACGTGACGCTGGCAGCGATTGAGGAGAGCCGGTTTGCACAGGTGGTCGGCAGGCTGAAGGAGGCCGCCGGAATTCCCATCACCGGAAAGGTCACGGAAGTAGTGGAACTGACATCAAAAACTTACGGATTTAACTCCGATGAACAGGATCACATCCTGCAGCATCTGATTGCCGACGGAGATCTCAGCCAATATGGACTCTCCAATGCCATTACAAGGGCGAGCCAGGATGTGGAATCTTATGACCGCGCCACTGCCCTGGAAGGGATTGGCTGGCAGGTAGCAGCCATGCCCGCGGCACAGTGGAAGGAGCTGAATGGGTGATGGAGACAAGGAAAAAGGAAAACGCGGCAGCTGTTTCTGTAAAAGGGAAGAATCCCGGCCATGACCGATTTGAATTCCGCTGGGTAGACAGACGTGAGGAACCCTTTTCACCGACACGTACCTGCCGCCGGAGCCACGCTGATCCGACGGCGGATGCTGCGATTAGCAACATCATACGGGAGGAGAAACGCAGAAAACGGGCGAAAGCACGGAGAGGGAAAAGGCCGGGATGCAGAAACGACAAAAATAATAACGAGGGAGGATAAGGATGCGGGAGGCGGTTGTTGAAAATGAATTTGTAAAAGCTGTCCAAAAGGCCGGAGGCGTGGCCTATAAGCTGACCTCCCAGACCACGAATGGACTGCCGGACAGGCTGGTGCTGTTCTTCCCGGCAAAGACGGTGTTCGCGGAGCTGAAGGCGCCGGGAAAGATGCTGAGGCCTTTGCAGAGAAAACGCCGGTACCAGCTCCAGAAGCTGGGATTCCCGGTCCTGTGTATTGACCGGCTCTCCCAGATTAAACCAGCGATCCGGGCAATTGTGGACTGGACGCCCGGGGAGCCGTTTCCAGAAGGGATCGGTGCGGCGGTGCCGGAGTTGGAAGTGGCCACACTGGCTGCTATACCAGGCAGCCCAGAGTCATTGGCTGACCTGGATGATTTCGGGGAAACCCTGGAACCGATTGATCCTTCAGAGTTGGAGCAATTTTATGATTTGGACACTGGTCCTGACGATCTTACGGAAGAGAGTGAAAAGATTACAGGTAGAGAACAGAGCAGTTTTACGAGCGGGGTGAGCGAAGATGATATTCAAACCACATGACTACCAGTCTTATTGCATCGAATATATCAGGAGCCATCCGGTTTCCGCTCTGTTTCTGGATATGGGACTTGGCAAGACCGTTATCACACTGACGGCGCTCCGCGACCTGATGCTGGACACCTGTGAGGTGTCAAAGGCCCTGGTGATCGGTCCGCTCCGGGTGGCCCGTGACACCTGGCCGGCAGAGGTTGAAAAGTGGGATCACCTCAAAAACTTGGATGTCTCAGTCATTGTGGGAACGAAAAAAGAACGGCTGGCCGCCATTAACCATCCGGCTCTTATCTACGTGGTAAACCGGGAAAATGTGAAGTTCCTGGTGGAGCATTATGAGAAGAATGGCCTGCGCTGGGATTTTGACTGCATCGTGATTGATGAGCTGTCGTCTTTCAAGAACCACCAGTCCCAGCGTTTTAAGTGGCTTCGGAAGGTACGGCCGTTTGTCAAACGGTGGATTGGCCTGACTGGGACACCGACCTCCAACGGACTGATGGATCTTTGGGCGGAAATCGGCATCCTGGATGGCGGGGAGCGGCTTGGCAGATTCATCGGCCGGTACCGGGAGGCGTACTTCAAAGCCAGCTCCATGAACCCGCAGACCGGTGTGGTCTTTCAGTATGTCCCAAGGCCGGGAGCGGAGGAACAGATCTATGAGCGGATTTCCGATATCACGATCTCCATGAAAGCCCTGGATTATCTCGATATGCCAGACTGTATTTATACCCAGCACTACGTGGAGATGGATAAGAAGGAGCGCGAGTATTATGACCGGCTAAGGCGTGACCTGATCATCCCGCTGGAGGACGCGGACATTGACGCAGCCAACGCCGCAAGCCTTACCGGGAAGCTCCTTCAGATGGCAAACGGCGCCGTTTACGATGAGAATGGGAACGCAAGGTTTATCCATGAGCGGAAGCTGGACGCTCTGGAAGACCTGATCGAGGCGGCAAACGGTCAGCCGGTCCTGATCGTTTACTGGTTCAAGCATGATCGACAGCGGATTGCCCTCCGGCTTGCGAAGATGGGGATTACAGCCAGGGATATCAAGGAGAGTCAGGATATCAAGGACTGGAACAACGGAAAGATCCCTGTAGCCCTGATCCATCCCGCCTCCGCCGGTCATGGCCTGAACATCCAGCAGGGCGGGCACATCCTAATCTGGTTCGGGCTGACTTGGAGCCTTGAACTCTACCAGCAGACCAACGCCAGGCTTTGGCGGCAGGGACAGAGTGAGACCGTGACGATCCATCATATCATCTGCAAGGATACGGTGGATGAGGACGTGATGGCGGCTTTGGAGAAAAAGGATATTACACAGGAAAAACTGATCGCAGCGGTGAAGGCGCGGTTGTATTGAATGCAACGGATTGTGGCAGGTGCAAAACTGTGGATACAGTTGGTTTTCAAAAGATCACAGGAAGGAGGGGCGGGCTATGGATGAGAAGGAACGGTTGAACAGTGCGGATACGGAGATTCGGAGGCACACGGAGCAGGATAAAAAAGAGCAGGATACGGCGGTTCCGGATTGTTCAGAGCTGGCCCTTTTCCTGGCAAAATCCTACGGGCAGATGCTCAAGGATCGTGAACAGCTTCAATCGGTGCTTGATGCTGGTGTCCCAATCTACACGAAGGAAATGGCAATCCGGGATCTCTCTTCGGTCAGCATCGATTATGAGACTGACCGGGTGCAGATCAGTAATATCAGCAACGTTCCGCTGCGCATCGCAGAGCTGCTGGATCACGGTTACGTGGAAAAGATGAACCGAAAGCTGCGCCGGGAGATGGATGAGTCCGTGAAGGAATATGGTTACCTCTGCTGGAAAATTGAAATGGTGGAAACTGCCATGCGGGAACGGATGGATCAGAGGGAGCGGGCGATATTCATAAGGATATATGTGCGCGGATACACGTTCAGCCAACTGAAAAAAGCACATAAAAAGCGGCTGTGTAACCGTCAGATCTGTGAGGCAAAAGAGGCGGCTTTGAAGGCCATCACTGAAGAAATCACAGTCCGGTCTATACTCGGTGAATCTGATGCGTTTGAGGCAATGTTTTTCCGACAGTTTGTACATGAATACGATGGGACTCAGGATGAGAATTTCAGGAGGAGTTAAATGCAGAGTAAGAGAACGCCTGCCACACAGGCAGCGGAACACAGCACGAAAGATATGCGCGCAGCGGTGAAAAAGCTGGCCTGCGGTTATAGGGACATGAAGAATTACACTGCCTATATCCAAAATAAACGTCCAACTCTTTTGAAGCAGGCCAAGGTGGACTTGCGTGAATATGAAAGCCGGGGCGTGGTGACCTATGCGGATTATGTTTCCCGTTTTCCTAAATCGGACAGGGACATTATAGAAACGTATGTCAAGTGCCTGAGAGGCATTTACTGTCTTGAACGCGGAATCCTGTTGATCGAGGATAATGTAACAAGAACCGTGGCAAAAGAAACTTTGCAGGAGGGACGAAGCTGCGAGGCAGTGGCCTTGGAGATGGGCGTAACAAGAAGGATGGTTGAGTACAGGAAAAAGAACGCAGAGCAGAAAATAGCCGAATTTGCACAAGAGTATGGACTGATAAGCAAGAACGTTTAATTTCGTTTTTTTGCGGATTTCCGTACCAAAACAGTGTGCTATTATTATACTGGCCGAAAGGTAAGAAGAAAAAGTTCTTTGTAGTTTCTTTTTTACCTTTCTTATCGGTTTTTGCACGGTGGCGAAAAACGGAAAATATTCCAATAAAATATTTGATTTAAAGAGTTTTTGGATAGCAATCCAATAACTCTTGATATTTTCTCTTGTTTGGGGTATACTAACCATAAGAAACAAGAAGGGTGGTATTGCCATGGTAATTCAACGGAGAGAATATCTGGATAAGCTGATAGCCTTTAAAGACAAGCAGCTGATCAAGGTTGTTACCGGCATTCGCAGATGCGGGAAATCCACGCTGTTGGAGATTTACCAGAATTGGCTGCTGGAACAAGGGATAAAAAAGGAACAGATCCTCTCGATTAACTTTGAGGATATTGATTTTGAAGAACTTACTGATTACCGGAAACTCTACTCCTACTTGAAAGAACGGCTGGTTCCGGGAAAAGTGACTTATATTTTCCTGGATGAGATCCAGCATGTCGGAGATTTTCCTAAAGTGGTAGACAGCCTGTATATTAAGAAAAATGTGGATATCTATATTACCGGTTCCAATGCCTACATGCTTTCCAGCGAGATTGCAACGCTGATTTCCGGACGGTATGTGCAGATTGAAATGCTTCCTTTATCCTTTAAAGAATATATGGAAAGTACGGGCAGTATGACAGACAGAGGTGTGAAATACACAGAATATCTGGAAAACAGTTCTTTCCCTTATACCCTGGAACTGAAAGGCCAGCCGGACGAGATCCGGGACTATCTGGAGGGGCTTTACAATACAATTGTTGTCAAGGATATCGTGAGCCGGAAGAAAATCACCGACACAATGATGCTGAAAAGTGTCCTGCGGTTTGTATTTGACAACATTGGAAATCCGCTTTCCTCTAAAAAGATAGCGGATACAATGACTTCGGATGGCCGGAAGATCGATACAAAAACAGTAGAGAAATATCTGGAAGCCCTGGCGGAAAGTTATATCATATACCAGGCAAAGCGATATAACATCAAAGGGAAACAATATCTGAAAACCCTGGAAAAGTACTACGTGGTGGATATTGGACTCCGCTACATGCTGCTGGGATCAAGACAGATGGATGCGGGGCATATCCTGGAGAACGTGGTATATCTGGAACTGATTCGCAGGGGATATGATGTATATGTGGGGAAAATTGATTCTTTTGAGGTGGATTTTGTCGCACAAAACAGCAAAGGAACCTGGTATTATCAGGTTGCTCTTTCCGTGCGGGATGAAAAGACTCTGGAAAGGGAATTGAGACCGCTTATGGCGATTCGGGACCATTATCCCAAAGTAATCCTGACTCTTGATGATGACCCTGAAGCACAGTATGATGGGATAAGGAGGATCAATGCCAGGGACTGGCTTCTTGGTTTGACAGATAACTAAACATGAAAAAAGGCTGGGTCTGGATGTGTGATATTTTTCGGATTGAGCCTTTTTCTTTACATAGCCAAAGCAGTACAGCTTCTTTTGAGATGCTGGCTGCTTTGGCTTTTTTGATACAGTAAATATGATGTCCTGGGAGGTGAATATCGTGGGCAGGAAGAATAAACGGAAAAAATCATCCTATTCCAGAAAGATGAAGATCAATCCCAAAAAGCTGATTATGAAACAGCAGAATACATATGATGTCACACACAGCTGGAGCGAGGGTGATTCTTCCAACCATAAGGCAAATACAGAGAATCCCAGCCGTACTCCACAGCGCGGCGACATCTGGTTTGTGGAGCTGGGGTGCCATCCGGGGACAAGCGTCCAAGATGGATGCCGTCCGGCTTTTATCATGAGCAACGATACGTCCAATCTCTATTCCGGGATTGTGACGGTGGTTCCGATGACCTCCAAGCTGAAGAAGTCTTATCTTCCAACTCACGTAATCCTGACAGATGAATGCCCTGCCCTGGAGCCCTCCATGGTGCTGGGGGAGCAGCTGACCACTGTCGGCAAGCCTGCACTGAAATCTTATGTGGGAAGGATAAGTTCCGCCAAGATCCATGAGATAGAAAAAGCGGTGGAGGCCCATCTGGGACTGGCTTTATCCGGCACAGGGTAAGCAGTACAGCAGGCTGCTAGTTCCGGTCAATCCGTCCACCTCAAGCCGCTCATGCCAAGTCTAAGATCAACTTCTAAGGAGCGTGAAACAGATGAGTACCCATACAAGTACAGTAAATTTTGTGAACATCCCGGCAGAGCTAAAAAGTTCCTGCCGGTTTTGTACCTGGAAGATGGAGCGAGGCGCCAAGTCCTCCAGGCTGACCAAGGTTCCCTATAAGCCAGGGACCAACAAGAAAGCACAGACGAACAATCCGGACACTTTTTCGGATTTCACAGATGCCATGAAGGCCTATGCTATGGGCGGCTATGACGGGATCGGTATCCGTGTAGCTTCCGGGATTGGAGCCATTGACATTGACCACTGCATCCGGGAGGACGGCACACTGAACGATGTGGCCGCTTCCGTGCTTGGAATTTTCAAAGACGCCTATTTTGAGCGTTCCCCGTCCGGCAGTGGCCTGCGTGGATTCTTTCAGGTCGATGCGGATTATATCTTTGACAGGACGGTCTATTACATTAACAACCGAACACACGGGCTTGAGGTGTATCTTCCGGGAGCGACCAACCGGTTTGTGACCGTCACCGGCAATCAGTACCGGTCAGGCTCCGTTCCGCATGATATGGCGGCGCTGCAGACGGTGCTGGACACCTTCATGAAGCGCAAGAGCCAGGTGATCAACAGCCACATCGAGCCATGCTCCTATCTTTCCGATGAGCAGGTGCTGGAACATGCGAAAGCGTCTGCCAACGGCAAGCGGTTCATGGACTATTACAACGGGGACTGGCGGAAGTATTTTGATAACCAGTCCGACGCGGACATGGGTTTTGTCTCCATGTTGTGCTTCTGGTGCGGCTGTGACGAAGAGCAGATCGACCGCATCTTCCGCTCTTCCGGCATGATGCGCCCCAAATGGGACCGCCGTCAGGCTGGCACAACGTATGGAGCAATCACGATCCGGAATGCGATTGCATCCTGCCAGACGATTTATCTGCCTGTCCAAGCAAGTGACCTTTCAGACCCGGCAGATGAGTTTGATGATATTGAGGAACATCAGGCAGCGGATTTTAAGGCAGACGTCTCCCGCATTACTCTGACGTTGGAGGAGATGAAGCCACACTCCAATCCCCGGTATGGACGGGATGAGATTGGAATCGGCAATGCCTTTGCTGATTTCTTCCGGCCCATCGCTCGTTTTAACCGTGACCGTGGGATTTGGTATGTCTATGATGGGCGGATCTGGCGGCCGGATGAGGGTGGACTTAAGGTGGCAGAGCTGGCAAAACTGCTGGCGGACAAGCTATATACCTTTGCCCTTCAGATCAAGGATGAAGATGTGAGGAACCGTTATATTAAGCGAGTCCAGAAACTGCAGCTGAGAAAGAACCGCCGAACCATGGTGGAGGATGCCAAGTCTGTCCATCCGATCCCTATGTCAGCATTTGACCAAAACACGGATTTGTTTAACTGTCAGAATGGAACGCTGAATCTTAGGACTCTCCAGTTCCAGGAGCACAGACCGGAGGATTTTTTGACAATGGTATCCGGTGTAACCTATGATCCTGCCGCTACGTGCCCACGCTGGCTGACCTTTATCAGTGAGGTCATGTGTGGGGATCAGCAGCTTGCGTCTTACCTTCAGCGGGCGCTTGGCTACGCCCTGTCCGGCGATACCACACTGGAATGTCTGTTCATCCTGTACGGCGCCACATCGCGTAATGGTAAGGGAACCACCATGGAGACATTTCTTAAGATCATGGGCGACTACGGCAAAACATCCAATCCGGAGATGCTTTCCACAAAGTTTGGGAACACCAATGCTTCCGGGCCATCCGAGGAGATCGCAAGGCTGGCTGGCATTCGTTTTGTCAACATTTCGGAGCCGGAAAAGAAGATCACCTTTAACGCCGCATTGGTTAAGAGGCTAACCGGTAACGACACCATCAATGCCCGCTACCTGCATGAGAACAGCTTTGATTTTAAGCCAGTGTTCAAGATATTCATCAACACAAATTACCTGCCAAACGTATCTGACATGACGCTGTTTGACTCGGGCCGGCTGAAGATTATCCCATTCAAACGGCATTTCCAGGAAGCCGAACAGGATAAGGGACTGAAAGCGTTATTTGCTGAGGAGGATAACCTCTCCGGTATCTTTAACTGGTGCCTGGAAGGTTATAAAGCATTCCGGAGGGAAAGGCTGGAGTCTCCCAAAGCAGTCGTTGATGCGATCCAGGAATACAGGAACGACTCTGACCGTATCGGCCAGTTTATCGAAGCATGGTTGGAGGAGGGAGATGCTTTTGAAGTGCGTTCTTCCGCAGCTTATAAACTTTATTCAGACTGGTGCAAAAAGTACAACTACAATGCAGAGAACGTGAAGAACTTCAAAAACGCTATGGAAAAGAGATTCTCCATTGTACGACGCAGACCCAAGGATGGTGGTGAAAAGACATCTTTGATTATTGGCTGCCGTTTCCGTGAGCAGGAGCTTGGTGAGGATGCAGGGGAAACGGAAGTTCTACAGGGAGCTAAGTCTGACTTTAAAGCGTTATGATGCACAGAGTATGATACCGTTGCAGAGGAATTTACAAGGTGATTTTAAGATTTGGGGCAGGGAGTGGCAAGTAAAAACCGTATTTTCTATATATTATTTTCTATATATATTTTAATGTTTTTAATTGCCACAAGTTGCCCCAGATAAAAAGGGAACAAGGGAAAAAGAAAAAAGAATTTTGGAACAGTGTCTCGCTTTGGGGGGAAGCAAGGATAAAAATCATTGTGGGCATCCATTGTACTGGACTGGATTGTAGGCAAGTGCAAAGGGTGCCTGCTTTGATACATATGATCATGAGGAGGAAAAGCCAATGAATAAAATTTACACCTGTGAACAGGTCAGCAATGGACATCCTGATAAGATCTGCGATCAGATCGCGGACGCTGTCGTGACCGATTGCCTGCAGCATGATAAGGACAGCCGTGTAGCGATTGAGTGTCTGCTGAAAGATAACCATCTGATCATTGCCGGTGAGCTGACCAGCGAACATAGGCCGGATTACCGCAGAGTGGTGAATGAGGTCTTTGACCGGATCGGTTACGAGAAACTTGGCTTTGGGATGGAACCTGGTCTGGACATCAGCATCCTGGTATCGGAGCAGTCGCCGGACATTGCCCTCGGTGTGGACAAAGGCGGCGCCGGCGACCAGGGCATTATGTTCGGCTATGCCACCAACGAGACGCCGGAGCTGCTGCCTATCCCTTTTGCCGTGGCTACAGAGTTTCTTCAGCTTCTGAAAAACCACCCTTCCCGGATGTTCCGGGCAGATGCCAAGGCACAGGTCAGCTACGATTACGACAGTGGCCGGATCACCACCTTCCTGTGTTCCGTGCAGCACAGTCCGGATGTGGAGGTGGGCGATTTCCGGCATATCATAGAATCCATGATGGTACTGGCGGCTTGCAAGTACGGGATCAAAGGCGATTTTGAAAAGCTGGTCAATCCGACCGGCCGTTTTGTGGTAGGCGGCTCGTTTGCCGACTGCGGCGTGACCGGCCGGAAGCTGGCCTGTGATACCTACGGCGGCATCGGCAGGATTGGCGGCGGTGCGCTCTCCGGGAAAGACCCATCCAAGGTAGACCGCTCCGGTGCATATATGGCGAGGAAGATTGCGAAGGATATTGTCCGCGCTGGGTATGCAGACCGGTGTGAGATCCAGCTGGCCTATGCCATCGGCGTTGTGGAACCTGTATCTGTGGCGGTGGACTGCTTCGGCTCTGAGTACCAGAACCCGGAATTCATCCGCGCCTATGTCCGGGAGAACTACGACCTGACACCCAGGGGCATCGTAAGGGACCTTCATCTGCTGGATGTGGACTACAACACAGTGAGCAGCTACGGTCATTTTGGCAAGGGGCTGTTGCCGTGGGAGGAGTAAATAGAATAGTGGGCCATACGACCCACTATAAAAGTCAGGAATGAAGCAGTGATAGAAGGTAGTCAATATCTGTGGAATACAGCGGGCGTTTCCCCGCCTCGTAATCGTTGAGATACTGCTGGCTCTCCTGAACAATTCGCTTTGTGTTCTTGTTTATGATAGTTTGAATTAATGTGGCAAAAGCATTCCCTTCAGTACGATAGCGAATAAGATACTCTTTTGTCACTGGAAACATTTTTATGTAATGGAGCCCATGTCGGTTTCTTGGGCGTGTTGAGGGTCTTGGAGGAAGAGCAAAATATTGACTCTTTGGTGCCGAAGCAGGAATATTCGAGCGAATTGGAATTGCAAAATCCTGAGAATGGCCCTTGTATTTTAGTCGGACTACAAGAACATAAGGTCGGCCTGATTTTGTAAGAACTTCGGGATCATTTTGATATTTATCAAGTAAGGTAGTGCTGATGGACACAAGCTTCATCAATTTATCCTCCGTTAAAAAAAGAGCCTGCCTTGCGGCAAGCTCTTATACACGTAAGCGATATTCTACGCTTTGCAGCACCCCGTCGCTTGCGGAAGCTAAACATACACGTTCATGATATTCTAACCGTCATGACCGGTAGGTATCTCTACCCACTTATATTATATCCAAACCCTGCCCGATTGACAAGATAATAAGGATTAATTTTTTGTGAACGAAGGTGATGACTATGCCGAAGAGACCAAGAGTCCCCTGTGGACACCCCGGCTGTCCAGCGCTTGTGGAGCCGGGGACAAAGTTTTGCGAGAAACACAAGCCTCTCCACCCAGAGGTAACACGGCCGGCCGCAAAGCGCGGATACGGCAGCCGCTGGCAGAAGGCAAGCAAAACGTTCCTTCAGACTCACCCGCTGTGTGCGGGGTGCATGAAGCAGGGACGCTATACCAAAGCAACGGTTGTGGATCACATTGTTCCTCACCGTGGTGACCAGAAACTGTTCTGGGATCGGAGCAATTGGCAGCCACTCTGTAAAGCGTGTCATGACCGGAAAACTTGGCGGGAGGATAACCGGCCGACTTACACCTACTAATTATTCTCCCAGGAGTATTCTTCTTTCTCCCGAAATATACTTGGTTTTGGGAGAAAACGGTTGAATACTGCGTGATAGCAAGCACGATATTCGCCCCCGCTATAGCATAGATTGTACCGACCTGCATAAACTAAATTGCTGGGAACACCTTGACAAATATATATCATGGTATATACTATAAGCATAAGGAGGTGTATCATCATGATGACTGCAAAATTGTTTGAGAATGGTCGGAGTCAAGCCGTTCGTCTTCCGAAAGAGTGCCGCTTCAGCGGTGATGAAGTTGCGGTTAACAAGATTGGCGACATCGTTATTCTGATGCCAAAAGAGAACAAGTGGGCTGGTTTTCTGAACAGTTTGGAGATGTTTTCGGACGATTTTATGAGTGACGGCAGAGAACAGCCTCCGGTACAGGAGCGTGAAGCCTTATGAAGTATATGCTGGACACAAACATTTGTATCTATGCAATCAAGCATAAGCCGCCAGAAGTTATAAAGAATTTTCTAAAACACAACCCGGATGATATATGTGTCTCGTCAATCACTTATGGTGAATTGATGCATGGTGTGGAGAAGAGCCAGGCGGTGGAACGTAACCGTGCGGCAATTACTCTGTTCTTATCGTCTATCTCTATTCTTCCGTTTGATAATTATGCTGCGGAAGAATATGGAAAAGTTCGCGCAGAGCTTGAACGGAAAGGGACACCGATTGGGCCGATGGATATGCTGATTGCTGGTCACGCAAGATCGGAAAGATTAATTCTTGTAACAAATAATACCAGAGAGTTCTTTCGGGTTGAAAATCTGGAAGTTGAAGACTGGACTAAAGAATAATTAAATTTGAATGAAGCATCTGTCAGAGAAATCTGATGGGTGCTTTTTTCATGCCCGGATGCCCCGCCGGGGCCGGGTTCACTTCACTGTGGGAAAGTTACAGGAAGACCGGCAGCCCCTCTTCTGTGAAAATCCGCGAAATTGACAGGCCGGGGGTCTTGAGGGTTCGGCGCGAAACCAAAACACATGAAAAAGAGGCGTGGCAAGTATCCTTCAAGACCACGGCACATCTGTTCGGAATGAACCAAAGCACATGAGAAACCGCGATTTATGCGATATTTCTCATGTGTTTTTGCTTGTTCCGACAAAATATCGGACAGGGACATCAAAAAAAACAAGCTGAAATCATGCTAAGACAAGATCTTACCTTTGGAGCCATATAACGGCTCCTTCTTTTTAGCCTGTTTTTTGAACATTTTTGAGAAATAGAGTTTATTTTGTTGTGCTATGGGAAAGGAGGAGGCAGATGCAGGACAAGAAAAACAGTAGGGATTGTTTTGACAATGCCATGACGGAGTTCCTACCCCATGTAGCGGAACGGTTCTGCCCGCAGTGCGGGGAAGCCGTGGCAAGGAACCAGACCGGCCGGCCAAGGAAATTCTGCTCTGCTGCCTGCAGGAGAAAGTGGTGGGTTGAGCATCCGAAGCCGGAACACTGGAAAGCGGCCCAGATGAAGACCTGCCCGGTCTGCGGGAAGGAATTCCTCTCTGCCAAAGAAGCATACCGGCCCCGCACCTACTGCAGCCGCGCCTGTGCCAACCGGGGACGGGTAATAAGAGGCGGTGTTGCGGATGGCTGAAAGGAAAAATCCCGGGATCCCGCTGGGCTGTGTTTCAGACGGCGGCGCTTACCTGCCGGAACGTGAGAAAGTACGGGAACTGCGGATGCGCGAAATGGGCTGTGCTGATATTGCTAAGCAGCTGGACATCCCGGAAGGGATTGTCATTCTCCATTGCCTGAAGCTGGGCCTTCCGGCCACCGGACCGTGCCGGCGGCTGCCTCTCCCGGAGGAGGATGAGGAATGGCTTCGCTACCACAGGCGGGAACCAAAATACGCCAACTGCCCGGTATGTGGAAAAAAGATCATCCAGCCGTCTACGGGCAGGCCAAAGAAATTCTGCTCCCGCTCCTGCAGGAACAAATTTTGGAATGACCGGTGGCGGGCAGAAAAGGAAAAGCATGGCCGGCGTGCTGTGTGTGAGAATTGCGGTGAGGTTTTCTACGCGCTTAACGAGGGAAAGAAGCCGCAGCGCTTCTGTTGCCAGGACTGCTATTTTGAATTCCGTTATGGTAGAAGGGAGTGACTGTTTTTGGAAGGATTGAAGGTTATCGGTGTATTTGCGGTCTGCAATACGGGCGGTATCTGTGTACATGCCATTGACCATACAGAGGAGAAAGTGCTGGCATCCATGAACGGGAAGGATCCGAAATGGTACCCCATCACGGAACAGCCGCTGTCAGAGATCACTGGCGAAGAAAAGGATGAGGAGACCATGGAGCCGGGATTCTTCTTCGGCTCTTTTTTCGTGCCCTTCTCTGAGGTCATGCGCATGTAAATCTTTACATGGAGGCGTGTACACATGAAACCTACTGCGGAACTGAAGGTGCTGCCGGTTACCGTACTCAAGCCGGCTGCCTACAATCCCAGGAAGAAATTAAAGCCTGGGGATAAGGAGTACGAGAAAATCAAAAATTCCATTGAGGAGTTCGGATTCGCTGACCCGCTGGTGGTCAACGCCGACATGACGATCATCGGCGGACATCAGAGACTCAATGTTGCCATTGCCTTGGGCTACACGGAAGTACCCTGCGCTGTGGTGGATATTGACAAGACCAGGGAGAAGGCGCTGAACATCGCCCTCAACAAGATCACCGGCGCATGGGATGATTCCCTGCTGGCGGATCTGCTGAAGGATATCGAGAACAGTGATTTCGATCTTGGCAAGACGGGCTTTGACCCGCCGGAGATCGAGACTTTGTTCAACAAGGTACACAGCAAGGAAGTCAAGGAAGATGATTTCGATGTGGAATCGGAGCTGAAGCAGCCTGTGTTTTCTAGGGCCGGCGACCTGTGGGTGCTGGGGAAGCATAAAGTCCTCTGCGGGGACTCGACCCTGCCGGAAAGCTATGCGAAAGTGCTGGACGGCGTGAAAGCGAATCTGGTCCTGACCGATCTTCCCTACTTCGTGTCTTATGAAGGGACTGCCGGGACGATCCAGAATGACGACCTTCCGGATGAGGAAGCGTACCAGTTTACCGAGAAGGCCATGCACTGTATGCATGACAACCTGGCGGATGACGGCAGCATCTATGTGTTCCACTCGGATTCCAAGGGCCTGATCTTCCGTCGTGCGTTTGACACCGTGGGCTTTTACCTCTCCGGGTGTTGTATCTGGAAGAAGAACGCGCTGGTCCTTGGGCGGAGCCCTTACCAGTGGCAGCATGAGCCCTGCCTTTATGGTTGGAAGAAGGATGGCCGCCACCAGTGGTATTCCGACCGGAAGCAGACCACCATCTGGGAGTATGACCGGCCGAAATCCAATAAACTCCACCCGACCATGAAGCCCATCGGCCTGATGAGTTATCCCATCAAAAACAGCACCATGACCAACGCCATCGTACTGGACCCGTTTCTGGGTTCCGGCTCCACATTGATCGCCTGTGAGGAAACGGATCGAGTGTGCCGGGGCATTGAGCTGGATGCCAAGTTCATGGATGTGATCGTGAAACGGTACATTGAGTACCGGTCAGGCCATTATGACGATGTGTATGTCATCCGCGATGGGCAGAAGCTGAAGTTTGAGGAGGTGGCCAGCTTTGAGCCGGAAACGGAGGGCGGCCATGAAGAATAGGGAGACCAAACAGAGGAAACCGCTGACCCTCGGAAGCCTGTTTGATGGCTCCGGGGGCTTTCCCTTGGCGGGGATCCTCGCGGGTGTGGAGCCAGTCTGGGCTTCCGAAATAGAACCCTTCGCCATCCGGGTGACCACAAAGCGGCTGCCAAAGATGCGGCATTACGGGGATGTGTCCGGCATCAGCGGCGCAGATCTGGAACCGGTGGATATCATCACGTTTGGTTCGCCTTGCCAGGACCTCTCGATTGCCGGGAAACGCAGCGGTCTGGATGGTTCACGGTCCGGGCTGTTTTTCGAGGCCGTCCGAATCGTGAAAGAAATGAGGGAGAAAACACATGGAGAAAAACCAAGATTTATTGTCTGGGAAAACGTGCCGGGGGCCTTCTCCTCCAACAAAGGGGAGGACTTCAAAGCCGTCCTCGAAGAGGTCATCCGGATCAAAGAGCAGGAAGCGCCACCGCTGCCTCCGCCTGAAAAAGGCAGATGGCCCTACGCCGACTGTTACCTGGGAGACGGATGGAGCGTGGCATACCGCGTTCTTGACGCTAGGTACTGGGGCGTCCCCCAACGAAGGGCAAGAATCTTTCTTGTCGCAGATTTTGCAGGCGGACGTGCCCCAGAGATTTTATTTAAGTCGGAAGGCGTGTCTGGGTATACTCCGCAGGGCTTCCGCCAGGGGGAAGGCATTGCCGGAGATCCTGAAAAAAGCCCTGGAACAGCAGGCGGAACGGATGCGGGAGGACGGGGACGGGTCATCCTGAACGACCAGGGAGGTTCCCGGATGGATGTGTCCGAGGATGTGGTCAGCACGCTCAGGGCGGAGGCGCGCCACCCGCCGGTGCTCCTGGATGAACACCCTGCCGCCGCAGGCTTCTGTACGGAACACAGCGCCAGCGCCAGGGGCGTCGGTTACGGGGAGGAAACATCCCCAACCCTGCGGGCCGGCGTGGTGCCGGCTGCCATTGCCCTGGACTACCACCCGGCGGATTCCCGTATCGGGATTGGGGAGCCGGAAAAGATCCAGACCCTGACCAGCCGGATGGGGACGGGAGGGAACAACGTGCCGCTGGTGATGGATGGAAAAGCCCAGCAGGGACTGCCGGCGCAGACATTGAAGATCCGTTCCGGATGCGAGGGAGGCGGCAAGGGCGCACAGGTACAGGTGGAGAAATCCTCCACCCTTGGATGCAATAATGACCAGACGGTGTTCGTGCCCTACGGCATCTGCTCCAAAGCCAGCCATGCCATGCTCTCGGAAAACCCGCACACCGGATTCTACGAGGCCGATACGGCGAGGACGCTGGACCAGAACGGGGGCCGGCCGGACTGCTCCCAGGGCGGGATCGCGGTTGTGGCCTTTTCCCAGAACCAGCGCGATGAAGTCCGGGATTTGAAAAATGTGTCTGGGGCGCTGACGGCGGAGCCTGGGACAAAGCAGCAGACCTACGTCCTCCAGGGAGCAATAGTTGGCCGGGATGTGCAGAACGATCCACAGGGAGACCATGCAGTGGCGTACTGCATGACAGCTGGGGAGTTTACCAGGGTGGGAGCCGAACAGTCCCCGCCGATCATGGCGAGGGATTACAAAGATCCACATGTAATCATCAAAGAGGACAATAGGCGGGATGCGGATAAGGAAGCGGTCAGCAGCAGGCTCGCAGAAGACAAGCCGATCTGCATGGCCACCGGGCAGGCAAACGCAGAGATCGGGGAGGACCTGTGCCCGACTTTAAGCTGCAACCATGAAGCGCCGATCATCACGGAGCCATATTATATTGTCCGCCGCCTGACCCCGACCGAATGCGCAAGGCTCCAGGGCTTCCCGGATTGGTGGTGTTCCGACCTTGGGACGGAGGATCCGACCGATGGGGAGATCCGTTTCTGGGCAGATGTGTTTGAGACACACCGAAAGGTTGTCACCGGGACGAAGAAGTCCAAGACGGAAAAGCAGATCCGCAAATGGCTGAAAGACCCGCATTCGGATAGTGCGGAGTACCGCCTGTGGGGAAACGGCATTGCACTTCCCTGCGCATATTTTGTCCTGTCCGGGATCGTTTGGGCGGCGGGACTTGCTGAAACAACATGAAGCATGGCAGGGGCCGGCTTTACCGGAAAAGGTATGGCTGGCTCCTGCCAGGGTACATAGAAAGGATGTGGTATCGTTGAAGGAACTGGCTGTTTTTCTGATCGCCGCAGCCCTTGTGCTGCTGTCGATTGTGACCTACTCCCTCTGCGTGATGGCAAAGGACGGGGATGATGCGGAGCAGGTCAAGTGGCTCCGTGAGCGTGAAAACCGGAATAAGAAGGAGGATGGCACGGAGGAGTAAAGCGCACAGTTTCCGGCGCCGGAATTGTGTAATCGGCCGAATCTGCATTTTCTCATGAAATGGCCTTGCTATTTTGCCCCGTCTGAGTGATAAATACCATACCGCCAGGAAGAAAAGCGGCGGGAATGAAAGGAGCGAGAACCTATGCTGAAATTCAACAGGAATACGGAAGAAAGAAAAACCATCGCCGCCCGGCTGGGGGAACTGACCGGGATGCAGCCGTTCTACACCAGGGCCCCGCGATACGCATATGAGGTTGGTCCCTATACCATTGACCGGGACGGCGACCTCTTTGTGGATGAGGAACAGGCGGATGCGGATATCCTGACCGCCCTCATGAATGAGGGGCTGATCACCGGCGGAGAGGTTGTGGGGGATGCAAATGAACGGGAACCGGATACTGAGCCGGATGGGATGCAGGAAGCGCGGGAGATCCAGGACGGAGCAGGTGAATCAGAAGAAATCGAGGATCCTGAAAGCACAGAATCTGATATGACGGCTTCGGACAGTATCTCTGACGAGGACGCTTCCGAAGAGAGTGTTTCCGAGGAGCCGCAGAGTGACGGGCCAGACACAGAGGAAACAGACCATGCGGCTCCGGAAGACCCGGAGGATACGGATGGCGATGCCGCGGGAGAAGAACCTCTCGACATGAACATGAACTTTGAGATCCCTCTTGGGGCCCATACGGGCGCCACCCTCCGGAACCTGGTTAACCTGATCTACAGCCGGGGGCCTCTGGTCAACCAGGCGACCGGCGGGCACTTTGAAGCGGATACGGGGCTGATCGAGGCGCTTAAGGATGACCGCTGCACCTACACGCGGGCGAACTTCTTCCGGTCAGTCGCGGATTATGAGGACCGGCATGGGAAGAGCCTTTACGGCCTGACCATCACACCGGAGACGGTGAGCTTTACAGGATTTGGGGAAGCGGCGGATGTGGACCACCTGCGGGCCTTTGGGCATCTGGCGGTGATGATGAACAACCAGGCGCTGCACCAGAAACGGATCCAGGCAAAGGCGGTGGATGCCGCCAATGAGAAGTACGCCATGCGTATCTGGCTGGTCCGCATTGGCATGGACGGGGAGGAGTTCAAACAGACCCGGAAGATCCTGATGGAGAACCTTACCGGACACAGCGCCTTCCGCACCCCGGCGGAGGCGGAAAAGGCGAAAGCCAAGGCACAGAAAAAGCGGGACGAGCTGCGGGCAGCCAAAGAAGCGGCAAGGCTGGCAGCGGAGGCAAGGGAAACCGGGTCTGTGGCAGATGCCTCCCCAATGGAGGTTCAGATGATTGCATCAGGCGCATAAGCGCCTGCTTTCCCCAAATGGGGCCGGCTGATAAGCGAGGCTCTCTCCCATTGTAGCCATTTTCGCTCTGAAATGTGTAATTATCAAGCGCATTCTTCGGCATATAATACACGATTTTTGGTCGGAATGTTTGTGTACATTATGGTTTGATATTGACTTGCTATTGTGGGGCACTGACGGTAAGATGCACATACCGAAAGGGAAAACAACAAGCCACAGAGCAAAGGAGATAAGAACCATGAAGGAAGCAACAAGAATCCAGATCGAGAACATGAAGAACCAGACATTCGGGGTTGAGATTGAGGGCAACAACATCACCCGCAAGAAAGCCGCCGAGAAAGCCGCCGCCTACTTCGGGACCGGCCGGAGCGAATACACCGCAGGAAGGAACGGCTACATGACCTGGAGCGCCTGGGATGCCCAGGGCAGGGAGTGGAAGTTCCAGCGGGATGTGAGCATCAGCGGACCGGACGACCAGAAATGCGAAATGGTCACGCCGATCCTGACCTACGCGGACATGGAGCTTCTGCAGGGGCTGGTGAGGGTCCTCCGGAAAGCCGGGATGAAGAGTGACGCAGGAAGAGGCTGCGGAGTCCACATTCACATCGGAGCAAAAGGGCATACACCCCAGACCATCCGCAACCTGGTGAACATCATGGCTGCCCATGAGAGCCAGATCGCCAAAGCCATCAAGGTGGATTCCTGGCGGCAGAGCCGGTATTGCCGGACGGTGGATCCCAGATTCCTGGAGCAGGTCAACCGAAAGAAACCCTCGACCATGAGCCAGCTTGCGGATGTCTGGTACGAGAGCCAGGGTTGCGGGAATGGCAGAACCCAACATTATAACCAGAGTCGCTATAGAATGGCAAATCTTCATGCACTCTTCACAAAAGGGACCATCGAATTTCGGCTTTTCCAATTCGACGCCCCGGCAGACGGCAAGCAGAACGGGCTCCATGCGGGGCACCTGAAAGCCATGATCCAGCTTTGCCTGGCCATGAGCCAGCTGGCCAGGCAGATCCGGTTCGCAAGCCCCAAGCCCCAGCAGACCGAAAACGAAGCCTACGCCTTCCGGTGCTGGATGCTCCGCCTCGGGTTCATCGGGGAGGAATTCAAAACGGCGAGGGACTTCTTCCTTGCCAACATGGACGGCAACTGCGCATGGCGGCACAGTGAACGATAGGGACACCACCCAAAACGGGAAACCGGGACTCCTCCGGGCGGCATGGCCGCCCTTTGGGTGGTAGAAGAAGGAGGTAGACAGCATGAAGCGAAAATACGAAAAACGGACACAGCCCGCGGGACGGGTATATCAGGTGACGATCACGGAGACGCGGCGGCGGACGGTCACCGTCCACGAATCGGAACTGAAAGCCCCCACGCCGGATGATGCCGAACAGACGGTCCGGGACTGGTGGCACAACGGCCAGATCATCCTTGTGCCGGAAGATTTCTCCGGCGTGGAGTTTGAGGTCACAGAGAGAACGGAAGGCGGTGACGGCAATGGACGCATGGAAGAAGTTCAGCGTTGAGGTCTCCCGCCGCCCCGCAATCTATTACCTGGCCTATGGGAGCAACCTTTCCCTGGAACGGATGGCAAAGAGATGCCCGGACGCCGTAGTCGCCGGGACATCGAAAATCCCAGGATACCGGCTGCTTTTTAAGAAAAGCGGCAGCGGCTTTTACGCCACCATCGAACAGGATGCCAACTGCTTTGTGCCTGCCCTGGTCTATAAGATCAGCGAATTTGATGAAGCCCTGCTGAACCGTTATGAAGGGTATCCGAAATTTTATTATAAACGTTATTTCCAACTGCCGGTCAAAACTCTGCGGGGCGGCCGGCTCAAGGGGAATAAGCAGTGCATGGCGTATGTGCTCCATGAGGAGCGGCAGCTGGGCGAGCCCAGCATGGAATACTATAAACTTCTGGATGACGGATATGCCCGCTGGGGCTTCGATGTGGAGATTTTGGATAAAGGGCTCTCCGACAGCATCGGCGTGAAGGCCGCCAACGCTTACCTGGCCAGATTCCAGAAGCTGTAAACCGCACAGTTTTTCCGGCACATTTTTGTGGAAGATTTAGGCTGGAAATCACTTGATAATGTCCGGAGAAAGAGCGAATATACCACTACCAAAAGGAAACAGGAAAGACAAACAGCCTGCTGGTATCTGAAACTATTAACTTTGAAATTTATTATACGAGGAGTGAAGCATTTATGAGCAAGCGATACTACATTGCCTATGGCAGCAACCTTTCAACCGGGCAGATGCGGTACCGGACGCCGGACGCGAAGATCGCGGGGACAGCGGTTCTTACCGGATGGCAGCTTTTATTCCGGGTTCATGCTACGATTGAACCGAATCCGGAGAAGAACACACCGGTGTTGGTATGGGAAATTTCGGAACAGGATGAAAAGAATCTGGACCGTTACGAAGGATATCCGGTTTACTACCGCAAGAGGGAGCTTCCGGTGGAGGTCTTCCCCCTTGGCGGAGGGGAGCCGGTAAACCTTACCGCGATGGTATACCTGATGGCGGACGGACATCCGCTGCGGGAACCGTCGGAAGGATATTACCAGGTGCTGGCAGACGGATACCGGGATTTCCATTTCCCGATGCACATCCTTGAGCAGGCCCTGGCCGACACCATGGGCAGGGAGAAAGCCGTAAAGAGGATTGGAGAGTGCAGTCTGACCCGTCCAGGCAGGAAGGAGGAGCGTCATGAAGTTTCCCACTAAGGAAGAACTGAAAAAACTGAGGGAAGAATTCCCATCTGGCTGCCGGATCGTCTTGGATGAGATGGATGATGTACAGGCTCCGAAACCGGGGTCCCAGGGCACCTGCCGGGGTGTGGACGATGCCGGGAATGTCCTGGTCAGCTGGGATGGCGGCGGCTCCCTGAACATTGCCTATGGCGCCGACACATGCCACCGTGTGGCTTCCGAGAGTGAGATTAAGGAAAGCCTCGACTGGCTGGGCAGAAGCCGACACAGGGGCGCACGTTGCTCCAGGTGCGGCGCATATGAGGAAGCGGGGAACCGCCTCCTGGCGCAAAGCCGCAGGGCGGACATCACGGTGTGCGAGACCTGTGGAACTGCGGAGGCGCTTGAGGATGCAGGCCTGATGGAGCGGATGGAGCTTTCGGACTGGTGGATCGTGAAGCAGAACTGGCGGGGCTAGCACAGAAAGACGGGGCCCGAAATCATCAGGCCCCTCCTCCAGTTTACGGTATTTTACCTCCTGTTTGCAAGGACAGCAAGCGGTATGTGTGAAATACATTGCACAAAGATACCGCCATGAGATTGGTGATATAGACACACACGGAAAGGAACTACGAGGGACAGGCCCCATGCGGGGCTGTCCGGGCCAGGGCTTCCTTTTAAAGGAAGTCCCTCATGCTCATGCCGACCTCGGCGAGCTGCTCCGCCATGCTGCGGCAGTGCCACTCTTCTTCCAGTTCCTCCTCTGCTTCCTCATCCAGGGGGAAGGGGTCGCTGCCCCATCCGTTTTCCCGGTAGGCTTCCGTCCGGATCTCCTGGATGTCCCAGCGGTCGAGGTCGTATTCTTTTTCAAGCACGGTGATGCGGTTTTCGATGATCTCTTCGATTTCGGTGAAATTCTTCTTCATGGTGGTTCCCTCCGTGTGGTGTGTTTTCTTTTGTTGTGTGTATATTCGCTCTAAAACCGGTATTTATCAAGTGGATCCTGGGCCATAAATGTACCAAAGATGCGGGCGGATGATCGTGTACTTTAGCCGCTTGCTATCTCCCGCACATGACGGTAATATGCACATACCGAAAGGGAAAACAGAAAACAAAAACCAGAAACGGAGGAACAGAGCATGACGAAGAATCACGAACGGATCAATGAACTTTTTGAGGAACTGGTGCCGGGGAGCGGCAAGGCGGAGAGCCTGGCGGGGGAGCTGGTCAGGGCCATGGCAAGGATCGGGTACCGGTGGTACAACGACGGCGACCAGGTGGGCATCGGCTACGGCAGGGAGACCTGCAACCCGGCAGCCCGCTTCCTGATCCACAAGGGGAACAAAGAGGTCAGCGACCTGGCGGCATCCATTTGGGGCATCTACAGCGAGGAGGCATACGAGAAACTTATCGACCTTCTTGCCGGGGCGGTTGCCGACTATGTGGAGGGCCATCCGGAGCTTCGCACCCTCCCGACCACCGACATGTGGGACTTGCGGGATCCTGACGAGGATGTGGACGACTGGGACGAGGAGAAAGAGAACTGGTAAACCGGACACACCGGGAGCTTCCGAAAGGAGGCTCTTTTGGTGCTTCAGCGTTTCCAGACGGCTGTAAGATACACTATTTACGGCGATTATCTTTGTGTACATTATGGCTGCGATATGACTTGCTATATCCGGTCGCTGACGGTAAGATACACACAACAAAACACGAAGGGAGAAAACACCATGAAAACGACATTTTACCTGGACGGGAAGAAAACCACAAAGAAGGCGGTCAAGGAGCTGATTGGTGAGGAGCGGCTTAAGAGGATCCTCGAAGAAGCGAAGGAAACTTTTTTTGAAGATCCGCTGGTCCAGAACGACTTCTTCATCGGGAACGGGATGCTGACCATCGAGTTCGCCTGAGACCATGCAGGCCGGCAGGGGCAAGGGGCTGGGAAACCGGCCTTTTGCCGGTGCCTGTCTGTGACGCAGCTATACTGTACACAGTTTTTTACTGTGATTTTTGTGTGTATTATACTTCCGGATCCACTTGCTATCTTCTGGGACTGACGGTAAGATACACACAACAAAAGCAAAGGAGGAGCGGAACATGCAGGATTGGAGAAGCTGGGAAACAGGAAGGAAGACGATTTACGAAGGCACGGAATTTGATGGAAGCTTCCATTTTGAGGGCGTGATCACCGAGGTACATGAAGACCACCTGATCTGTGAAGCCGAAGGGATGCACCTTTGGGTGGATGATGACACTGCGGAATCCTTCCGGTAATCAGAAAGAGGATGGCAGTGGCAAGGGGCTGGGGCGACCGGCCTTTTGCCTCTACCTGGCTCATCCGTCCCATAATGTACACCAAAACCGGCGCTTATCTTTGTGTACATTATGATGCCACATGGCCTTGCTATATCCGGCAGGTGACGGTAAGATACACACAACAAAAGCAAAGGAGCGAAAGCAGATGAAAACACAGGAAAAGAGATTCGGATACGGCAGGGTGAAATACCATAAGGAGAGCGATTTTCCCTGCGAGATCGATTACAACGGCTGCCACTGGCACCGGACGCCCTACGGATATACATTCCGGGAGACCGGGATGGAGAATTATCTCTACGAAACCTACGACAGGGAGGAAGACCTGAGGCTCTACGTAGACGCAGCCGGCAACATCTGGGACGAGAAAGAACACGGGATTTTATAACGGGCGGCGGGTGTGGCAAAACGCCATGCCCGTTTTCTCTTGCCCGCAGCGGATAAAAGGCGGGGGTATACTCACCAATTTCCATTGCAGATGATTGTGTACTTTAGCCGCTTGCTATCTCTCCCACCTGACGGTAATATGCACATACCGAAAGGGAAAACAACAGAAACGGAGGAATGCAGGATGTGGCATGAAGGCAGCATTAAAATTGGAAAGGACATCTTCCACTATTGGGTGAAGGTGGCCGGGGAGGCAAGTGAGATCTTTGGACTGAACGGCGGGCGGATCATCAAGCTGTCGCTGAAGCGGGACGGCAAGTGGGTCAGCAATTATGACAGGGGCTGGGACATCCGCCCCGCGGACCAAAACACGGAGATGGCGCTGGCAATTTTGATGAAGGATTACAATTAAGGAAAGGGGCGGAAATATGACGGAAATGGAGATGGCTGTATATGAGAAGGCGGACGACGTACAGTACATGATGGCGGAACTGGAGCACCATCTGCATGGGATCCGCTATGACCCTGGCAGGGCAACGGCTGCGGATGTGAGGGATCTTACAGAAATCCAGGAGTGCATTGGGAAAGCGGTATGTTTGGCAAAACAGGTGTCCGACCGGATGCAAGGCTAAGGGAAAACACAGGGATACACAGAAATCAGGGCTTCCTTGCGAGGCCCTTTTTTGATGCTTATTTTTACAAGGAAGGAGGGATGCCGCATGGCGACCAGGGGACGGAAAGCAACGCCTACAGCCATCAAGATGCTGGAGGGGAATCCGGGCAAACGCCCGCTGAATACAAAAGAGCCAAAGCCTGCGAAGAAAGCGCCGAGCTGTCCGAAGTGGCTGGAGCCGGAAGCAAAGAAGGAATGGCGCAGGCTTGCAAAGCAGATGGAGCAGATCGGCATCCTGACAGAGGTGGATATGGCAGCTTTCGCCGGATACTGCCAGGCGTATGCCCGTTGGAAGGAGGCGGAGGAATTCATTACCCAGCATGGATCCATTGTGAAAACCCCGTCGGGCTACTGGCAGCAGGTGCCGCAGGTCTCCATTGCGCAGACTTACCTGAAGATCATGAACCGGTTTGCGGAGCAGTTCGGCCTGACGCCCTCCTCCAGGAGCCGGATCATTGCCGAAGATAACAGCGGCGGGACTATCGATGAGATGGAGGCGCTTTTGGGAGGTGGCAGCTGATGACGGAGACAAGGCCGAAGGATTATCCGAGATTGAAAGATTACAAACCCTCCCGGTTCATGCTGCCTACCTCACACTATGATAAGGCAAAGGCAGAACGGGCGGTGACATTTATTGAGAACCTCCGGCACACCAAGGGGAAGTGGGCAGGAAAGCGTTTCTGGCTGCTTCCGTGGCAGGAACAGATTGTGCGGGATGTGTTTGGCATCGTGGATGAGCGCGGAAACCGGCAGTTCCGAACTGTGTTTGTCGAAATAGGAAAGAAAAATGGAAAGAGTGAGCTTGCCGCTGCCGTGGCACTTTACCTTCTGTATGCGGACGATGAACCATCAGCCGAGGTTTACGGCGCTGCCGCCGACCGCCAGCAGGCATCCATCGTTTTCGATGTAGCCAACCAGATGGTGCAGATGACCCCGGCCCTGCTGAAGCGAAGTAAGATCATGGGCGCTACCAAGCGGATTGTGAATTACGCAAACGCAGGTTTCTACCAGGTGCTGTCGGCGGAGGTAGGGACGAAACATGGACTGAACGTCTCCGGTCTTGTGCTGGACGAGGTTCATGCGCAGCCAAACCGGAAGCTCTATGATGTCCTTACCAAAGGATCCGGCGATGCCCGTGAGCAGCCGCTGTATTTCCTGATTACCACAGCGGGGACGGACCGGGAAAGTATCTGCTATGAGCTCCATATGAAAGCATTGGATATCCTGGAGGGACGGAAGATTGACCACACCTTCTATCCTGTCATCTACGGCCTGAAGGACGATGATGACTGGCATGATGAAAAGAACTGGTATAAAGCAAACCCTTCTCTCGGTCAGACCATCCAGATTGAGCGTGTCCGGGATATGTACCGGGATGCTTTGGATAACCCGGCAGAAGAAAATGTGTTTAAGCAGCTCCGCCTTAATATGTGGGTATCGAGCCTGACCCGATTTATCCCGGAGCACATCTATGATCTTGGGAATACTCCCATTGACCTGGAAGCGCTCAAAGGCCGGGAGTGCTACGGAGGGCTGGATCTTTCCAGTACCGGGGACATTACCGCCTTTGTGCTGATGTTTCCTCCAAGGACGGAGGATGAGAAGTATATCCTTCTCCCCTATTTCTGGATCCCGGAGGAAACGATTCCCCTTCGTGTGCGCCGGGCATCCGTCCCCTATGACGTCTGGTACCAGCAGGGCTATCTGATGGCGACAGAGGGAAATGTGGTCCATTACGGATTTATTGAGAAATTTATTGAAGATCTGGGTAAGAGGTATCATATCCTGGAAATCGCCTTTGACCGCTGGGGCGCGGTGCAGATGACGCAGAACCTGGAAGGCATGGGATTTACCGTTGTTCCGTTTGGGCAGGGATTTAAGGATATGTCTCCGCCGACGAAGGAGTTTTATAAACTCCTGATGGAAGGCCGTATTATCCACGGCGGCCACCCGGTCATGCGCTGGATGGCGGGAAATGTGGTAGTAGATACCGATCCGGCAGGAAATATTAAGCCGACAAAAGCGAAAAGCCCGGAAAAGATCGATGGTGTTGTGGCTGCAATCATGGCTTTGGACCGCTGTATCCGGAATGAAGGAATCCAGCAGGGAAGCATTTATGATGAGCCAGGGCGCGGGCTGTTGGTGTTTTAGATGGAAAAATTATAATAGAGTATGATTTAAAGAGGCATTTTGATGGGAGGATAGATAGCGATGGGATTTTTCAGTTGGCTGGGTTTTGGAAAGCCCAGGGATGCGCCGGAAGGCACAAAATCAGAAAGAACTGGTCTGCCAGAGATCACAGATAACGTTCGTGACTCCGGGCAGACCTTTTTCTTTGGCACGGCAAGCTCCGGGGAGCGGGTGGATGAGAAGTCTGCCATGCAGATCTCCACGGTGTATGCCTGTGTCCGGCTCCTGGCGGAAACGGTGGCGGGACTTCCGCTTCACCTATACCGCTACACAGACAGCGGGGAGGGGAAAGAGAAAGCCATAGACCATCCGCTGTATAAGATCCTTTACCGGCAGCCGAATCCGGAGATGACCAGTTTCACGTTCCGGGAGACGATGATGACCCACCTGCTTTTATGGGGCAACGCTTATGCACAGATCATCCGGGATGGGAAGAACACGGTATTGGGAATGTATCCTCTGCTCCCTGAAATTGTGGAAGTAGACCGGGATGAGGCGGGAAACCTTTACTATATCTACCACGCCTACACCGATGAGGTTCCGGGAGAGCAGAACCAGGATATCTATTTCCGTTCTGATGAGATCTTCCATATCCCTGGCCTGGGCTTTAACGGGCTGGTCGGCTTCTCACCTATTGCCATGATGAAGAACAGCCTGGGCACAACGCTGGCGGTAGAGAAATACGGCGCCTCGTTCTTTAAGAATGGGGCGCAGCCCAGCGGCGTGCTGGAGCATCCGGGGGTGTTAAAGGATCCCGGCAAGATCCGGGAAAACTGGTCTGCGGTCTATGGCGGGGCGAACAACGCCCACAAGGTAGCCGTTCTGGAGGAGGGGATGACCTACAAGCCCATCTCCCTGCCACCGGAGGACAGCCAGTTTTTATCCACCCGCCAGTTTGGAGTGGAGGAGATCTGCCGGATCTTCCGTGTGCCTCCCCACATGGTACAGGACCTGCAGCATGCCACCTACTCCAATATTGAGCATCAGTCCATCGACTTTGTGGTACACACCCTGACGCCTTGGCTGGTGCGCTTCGAGCAGACCGTGAGCAAAGACCTTCTGTTGGAGGAAGAGCAGGACGAGTATTTTATAAAGTTCAACGTAGACGGACTATTGCGGGGGGATTACCAGAGCCGGATGAATGGCTACGCCACTGGCATCAGCAATGGCTTCCTCTCGCCCAATGATATCCACCGTCTGGAGAACATGGATCTGATCCCAGCAGAGGAAGGCGGGGATGACTATTACCTGAATGGCGGCTATGTAAAGCTAAGGGATGCCGGGAAGTTTGCGGATGCGGGACAGGCAAGTACCGCACAGGAGCCGCCAGCGGAGGAACCGGATGAGGAAGACCCCGCAGACTCGGAAGGATCGCAGGAAGGCCAGACAGACAGTATGCATCGAAAAAGGAGACGCATAGAAAAAGAAATGAAACCGCACAATAAAAGCGACTGTATCGGTTGACAAAATAGTTTGTCACGAATATAATACAATTAGAAGGTGGGAAATCCCACTGTTGAATGGAGGTGCAGCTGCATGGAAGCGATTAAAGATTATGATGCGCGTCTGGATGCAAAAGGCAGGATTACGCTCAGAGGAGCCACATACAAAAATTATAATGTGAGGATGTATGAAAACGGCTGCTATATTGTGGAACCGCGCGAACTGGTTATACCCGAGACGATATCCGCCAGATCCCTTATGGAGATGGATAAAGCTGTAGAGAATTTCAAAGCAGGAACTGTTTCACCGCCTATTGATTTATCAGATTTCGAGTGAGGGCGGGAAATGGCGTATACGATAAGAATGGGCGTTCCCGAAATGGAAGCCCTGTGGAATGATCTTCAGACAAAATGGCGCTCCGGTACGATGAAAAAAGATGAGGAAAAATTGTACAAAAAATGGGGAAGCGCATTGAAAAAACTTTCCGAGGATCCGATGTATCCCGGGCTGAAATCCCATGAGATTACCGTTTTATCAAAAAGATATGGCATGAAAGTGTGGCAGTCTTACCTGGAAAACAAAAACAGTGATGCTATGCGAATGTTCTGGGTATATGGGCCAGACCAGAAAGAAATCACGGTGATCGGATTGGAACCTCATCCGGAGGATAAGAAAAAGGGCGCTTACGATAGAATAAAATTATCCGATTTAGGGTAACCAAATCATGTCATTCAGTAGGTCGATTTGCTGCTATATTTGTGGCAAACGGCCTATTTTTATTTCTAGCGAAAACCGGCAGAGTGAGAGTATGCCGAAGAAAAGAGAAAGGAGAACGATCCGATGAAGAGATTCTGGAACTGGATCAGGAATGAAGCCGGCGGCCGTGTCCTTCGCCTGGAAGGGCCCATTGACGAGGAGTCCTTCTGGGGCGACGAGGTAACACCGAAGGCATTTCGGGAGGAGCTGGAGGCGGACTCCGGCGACATCACGGTCTGGATCAACAGTCCGGGCGGAAACGTGTTTGCGGCTGCTGAGATCTACACGATGCTCAGGGACTATCAAGGGGTGGTTACCGTCAAGATCGACGCCATTGCCGCGTCAGCTGCCTCTGTGATCGCCATGGCCGGGAACAAAGTCCTCATGTCTCCCGTAGCCATGCTGATGGTCCATGATCCCAGCACCATTGCCATGGGTAACGCCAGGGACATGGAGAAAGCCATCCGCACCCTCAACGAGGTCAAGGAGAGCATCATCAACGCCTATGCCTTTAAGACCGGGCTTACCCACAGCCGCATTGCAAAGCTCATGGAAAATGAGACCTGGATGAATGCCAAAAAGGCCGTGGAGCTGGGCTTTGCGGATGAGATCCTCTTTGAGGCGGTGGAGCCAGAGGAGGACCCGGGCAAAGAAGACCCAGATGAGGGTGAGAATGATCCCGATCCGGACGAAGAAAAGAAGGAGAGCATCCATCTGACTGCGCAGATGTTTTCTTCCCGGCAGATGGGGCTTACGATCTTAAACCGTCTGGGTGTCCGGGAAGAGAAGCCGCCTTCGGGCGCACCCAAACCGCCAGTGGTGGGCAAGCCGCCTACCAGACCGGAACCGCCGGAAAGACCGGTCCTTGACCTGGACGGCAAAACGGAGGACGGCAGCGTCCCCTATAATATTCTGTTAAAACAGCTGGAGTGCATGAGATGATGCGCCCCGGCTTTTTTTATACCCAAAATTCATGAATTTGCGGAGGTACACGATTATGAGCAAGATTTTGGAACTGCGCAGCAAGCGCAACGCACTCTGGGAGCAGACCAAAGCATTCCTGGAGAAGAACCGCGGCGAGAACGGCCTTGTGGCCCCGGAAGCCGTGGAACAGTACAACAAGATGGCACAGGAGGTCAAAGACCTGGGAGCGGAGATCGAGCGCCTGGAGCAGCAGGCCCAGCTGGATGCCCAGCTTGCCGCTCCCACTTCCACTCCGGTCCATGGCACACCCAGGGGAGGCACCCCGAAGGATAAGAATCCCCGGCCTACCGCTACGGATGAGTACCGGGACGCCTTCTGGAACATGATCCGTGCCCGTGGGAATTACGGAGAGATCCACAATGCCCTGTCCATCGGCCAGGACTCTGAAGGTGGCTACACTGTGCCGGATGAGTTTGAGCGCCGCCTGGTGCAGGCCCTTGAGGAGAACAACATCTTCCGCGGGCTTGCCACGGTGATCCGCACCAGCTCCGGCACCCGCAAGATCCCCATCGCCCAGGATGACGGGGAAGCCACCTGGATCGATGAGGGCGAGGAGATCCCGGAGAGCGACACCAGCTTCGCCCAGACCATGCTGTCCGCCTACAAGCTGGGTACGATGATCAAGATCTCCAACGAGCTTCTGAACGATTCCGCTTTTGACCTGGCCACCTATATCGCCCAGCGTTTCGGTGTGCGCATGGGCAACGCGGAGGAAAAGGCGTTTATCACCGGAGACGGCGTGGGCAAGCCTACGGGCCTGTTGGATGAAGCCGGCGCCCAGGTGGGCGTGACGGCCGCAGCCGAGGATGCGGTCACCTTTGATGAGATCTTCCAGCTCTATTACAGCTTAAAGTCCCCCTACCGCCGCAAGGCGCAGTTTTTGTGCAATGAGGCGCTGGTGCTGCAGCTGATGACCATCAAGGACAACAACGGCAACTATATCTGGAAGCCGGGCCTGGATATCGGCAAGCCGGACACCCTGTTGAACCGCCCGCTGAAAACATCCGCCTTCATGCCGGCCGCGGCGGCAGGGAACAAAGCCATGGTGTTTGGCGATTACAGCTACTACTGGATCGCCGACCGTACCAACCGCACGTTCCGTCGGCTGAATGAGCTGTATGCCCGCACTGACCAGGTCGGTTTCCTGACCACCCAGCGAGTGGACGGCAAGCTGATCCTCCCCGAAGCTGTGAAGTGCCTGCAGATGAAGGCAGGGGCCTGATGGGAAGGAGGTGCCGGCCATGGCGTTGATTTCACTTCAAGAAGCAAAGACCTATCTTCGCGTGGATAGTGATGATGAGGATGCCCTGGTCGGCGTCCTCTTATCTTCTGCTGAGCAGCTTTGTGTGGAGGTGGCAAGACTTACCCAGGAGCAGTGGAAAGCCATTGATGCCCTCGCCTGTGATGAGGAGGGAAACATCCTCCCGACGGATACGGACCCGTATACCGAAGAAGAGCTGGAGCGGATCCGCAGCGTCATGCGTGTGGCCATCCTGTATGCCCTTGGGTATCTATACGAACACCGGGAGGAGGCGGACCACCGAAGTCTTACACTGACGCTTCGGAGTCTCCTCTTTTCTATTCGGGAAGGGGTGGTGTGATGAAGATCTCTCTTTTAAGTGAAACGGTTGTTTTTCAAAAAAATAATGTGATATCGGACAAAATTGGAAATCACAGGAATGCATGGGAGGATTATTATACGTGCCACGCTACAGTCAGCGGTGAAAACGGACAGGAAAAGGCAACAGCCGGATTGACGGTTGTGGATTCGGACATTTCTTTTACCATTCGTTTTTGCAAACAGGCGGCGAAGGTAACAGCGGACGGTTTTCGAATCCTGTTTGGCGGAGAGATTTACAATATCGTGGCTGTGGATCATATGAACTATAGCAGGGAAGCACTGAAGTTCCGGTGCAAGAGAATGAGAAGATGACTATGGGACGGACGGTACAGATCAGAGATCTGGCAGATGCCATTATGGATACGCTGGAAGAATACTCTGAACTTGCTACGAAGGATTTGAAACAGGCGGTCAGGGATGCCGGGGAGACAGTAAGGAAAGAAATCCGTACTAATGCTCCGAAAGATACCGGTGACTATGCAAAAAGCTGGGCGGCGAAAAAGACTAAAGAAAGTTCCAACAGTATTATGGTGACAGTTTATTCTCGAAAACGCTACTATCTGGCACATCTTCTGGAATTTGGCCATGCTAAAAGAAATGGTGGCCGGGTTGCCGGAAAGAGCCATATTGCTCCAGCAGAAGAAAAGGGAATCCTGCAGTTGGAAGAAGAGATTGAAAGGAGTCTTAGGGATGGATAGGTTGCTATCAATTTTAAATAATATAGGAATTCCTTATGCCTATGACCATTTTGCAGAAGGGGAAGCACCAGATCCACCCTTTATTTGTTACTTGCTTCCGGGAAGCGATAATTTTTCCGCAGACGGGAAGGTGTACCATAAGTTTACGGAAGTCCGGTTGGAACTGTATACGGATCTTAAGGATCCTGAAGTGGAACAGAACGCGGAAGATGTTTTGGATGCAGCAGAAATTTTTTATAATAAGTCGGAAACCTGGATTGAAAGCGAGAAACTGTATGAAGTTCTGTACACTTTTGAAATGCTGGCAGATGGGGAAGGTGCTAGGAAAACCGGGAATAAAATGAAGGAGGCTGGAAATGTCTACGAAGAAAAATAAAGTCAAATTTAATATCTGCAATGTGTATTACGCACTGATCACAGTGGATGATGACGGGGATGTGACCTTTGGGACGCCGGTGGCGATGCCCGGAGCAGTATCGCTGTCCCTGGAGCCAAACGGTGAGCCGTCCAACTTTTATGCGGATGGGTATGCCTACTATACGATCTCCAATAACATGGGCTATGAGGGGGATCTGGAACTGGCCATGGTACCGGAGAGTTTCCGGACGGATGTGCTGAAAGAATCTCTGGATGACAACAGTGTGCTGGTGGAGAGCGCCAACGTGGAGACGGCGAACTTTGCTCTGCTCTTTGAGTTTGATGGGGATGTGAAGAAGATCCGCCATGTGCTGTATAACTGCTCGGCGGCCAGGCCAAACATTGAGTCTACAACCAATGAGGAGGAGATTGAGGTACAGACGGAAACGCTGGCTATCACGGCAGCGCCTCTGGCCAATGGGTATGTGAAGGCTCGTACCGGGGACAGCACCACGGATACGGTTTATACGGGATGGTATACTTCTGTTTATATGCCTACAGTTACGGATTCGGACAACTCAGGGACACAGCAGTCCGGCCAGCAGGGAACGGACGATGAGACAGGAGGGGAGACCTTATGAGCATGAAACGGAATATCGTGATTGACGGGCAGGAGGTTCCATTTAAGGCCTCCGCCGCTATTCCCCGGATCTACCGGATGCGGTTCCACCGGGATATTTACAAAGATCTGCGGGATCTGGAAAAGGGGATCGACAAGAATGACCCGGAGAATTCCAACCTGGACCTGTTCTCTTTGGAAATGTTTGAGAACATCGCCTATGTGATGGCGAAGCACGCCGATCCTTCTATCCCGGATACACCGGAAGAATGGCTGGACGGATTTAACACCTTTTCCATCTATCAGGTACTGCCTCAGATCATTGAACTGTGGGGACTGAACACCCAGACAGATGTGCAGGCTAAAAAAAACTTCGCCCGACTGACAGGGAAATGACAACGCCCCTGTTTCTCCTGCGGTGTGTGCAGCTGGGGCTGTCCATCCGGGATCTGGATCTGCTGACCATCGGGATGGTGAACGATATGTATGTGGAGAGCCGGAACGATGAGCATAAGTATGCGGTGGTGGCAACGCAGGAGGATTTTGACAGATTTTGAGTTATTGAATGCTCAGTCTTTTCTTGTTATACTCATAGTTACGGGAGGCTGAAATCTGGCGGACAATAAAAATATCAAAATGCTTGGCTGGATAGATTGAAGCATGATTATATTTGAAGAAAAGGGTTGAGAAAATGGAGCGCTTATCAGAGACAATCCGAACTCAGGCATTAAGCTGCGGATTTGATAAATGTGGGATCATTCCGATTTCCGCACTGGATGGCTTTGCTGAACTATATCAAAAGAGACTCAATGATGTACCTATGAGTAAATATTTTTATAAAGGCGTTGGCAATCTGACAGAAACCAAAACAAGATTTCCCTGGGCAAAATCAATTGTAATCCTTGTATTTGATTACAGCAGGTTCCGCTTTCCAAAAGGGTTACAGGGAAAATATGGCAAGGCATTCTTTCTGGAACCAGAGAAAAAGAGCGAAGCAGGATTTGATTTAGAAAAACTGGAGACATGGTTCCGTGAAAACGGCATCAGAGCCGAGGGAGGACAACAGTTTGGAAGTTTAAGTGTTGGACCGCTCAGGTATATGGCGATGAAAGCCGGACTTGGAATTATCAGAAAAAATAATTTTTTTTATACCGAAAATGGTTCTTATAATAATCTATTTGCTTATGTGATAGATAAAGGATGCGAACTTATTTATGAGTGTAATATTCCACCCTGTCCGGAAAAGTGCGATTTGTGCAGACGTGCCTGTAAAACAAGAACTTTGGAAGCCCCATATACAATGAATCCGTTCAAATGCGTTTCTTTTCTTACCACATTTGGAAACTCTGACGTGCCGGAGGGGCTTTTGGATGAAATGTATGAGGAGTGGATGTGTGGCTGCGATAACTGCCAGGATGTCTGCCCTCATAATAGGCGGCATGATTGGGAAAAAGGATTTACATTGAAAGAACTCGAAGAAATTGCCGCTGCGATTTTGCCTGAAAACTATGAAAATCTGACAGATGAATTTCTTGTTCATAATGTAATTCCTAAAACTGCAAATCATTTGCAGAAAAAGGATATACCGGCGTTAAGAAAAAATGCATACAGATCGGCGGCGAATGCCAGGAAAAGCAGGACTGGTTAATTCCTAAAGATTAGAGTCTATACAGAGCATCGGTTAGAAAATAATCGGTGCTTTTTCATGCTCGGAGAAATCCGGGCTTTTTCTATGTCCATTTTCAGGAGGTGATTTCACATGGCAAGCCGGATCAAGGGCATTACAGTAGAGATCGGCGGCGATACCAGCGGGCTGGAAAAGGCGCTGTCTGATGTCAACAATTCCATAAAGAAGACTCAGAGCCAGCTTCGTGATGTGAACAACCTTCTGAAACTGGATCCGTCTAATACCATTCTTCTGGCCCAGAAGCAGGAACTTCTGCAGTCGGCCATCGGGGATACGGAAAAGAAGCTGGAAGCTTTGGAACAAGCACAGGTAGATGTGGTGAAAGCCTTTGAGCGGGGTGATCTGGGGAAAGACCAGTACATGGCCTTCCAACGGGAGGTGGAGGAAACCCGCGGAGCGCTGAACCGTTATAAGGCGGATCTTTCCGGCCTGCAGTCAGAGCAGGAACGGCTGGCTGCCAATACGGAGCGGCTGAACAAGTTGTTCGCGGCGACTGGTTCCAGTGTGGATGATTACGCGGATGTGCTGGGGAATCGCCTGGTGACGGCAATCCGGAACGGAACGGCTTCGTCGGATCAGCTGAAAACAGCCGTGGAGAAGATCGGGAAAGCGGTTACCGGAGGAAAGGCAGATATCAAACAGCTGACGGATGCCCTGGATACGGTGGATGACGGGCAGGCGGTACGGAACCTGATCAACGATCTGAATGATGTGGGGGACGCTGCCCAGGACGCCGCGGATAACATTGGGGAGATTGCCCAGGCCACCAAGGGTGCGGCCCTGATGGAAGCCGCTGATCAGCTGTCTGTGGTCGGGGATAAGATCCAGGATGTGGGCGATAAGGCTGTGAATGCCTACGCGGAGACAGAGACAGCCGTTTCCAAGGTAAATGCCTACTTCGGGGAGACCGGGAAGATAGCGGAAGCCAGTGCGGAAATCGTGAAAAACGTGTACGGTTCCGGCGTGGGCCAGAGCATGGACGCCGTGGCGGAAGCGGTCATCATGGTAAAGAAAAACCTGGGGGATCTGGGAGACACCGACCTGACCAACCTGACGAAACAGGCGCTGACTCTGGAAGAACTGTATGGGATTGACATGAATGAGACCCTCCGGGGCGTCAATTCTTTGATGAAGCAGTATGGCCTGACCGCCCAGGAGGCCATGGATTACATTGTCCGGGGTACTCAGAACGGCTTGGACAAGACCAATGAACTGGGGGATAACCTGTCTGAGTATGCGGGGAAATTTGAGCAGGCGGGGTATTCCGCTTCCGAATATTTCCAGCTTCTGCAGAACGGCCTGCAGGGAGGCGCTTACAACCTGGACAAGGTCAATGACGCCATCAATGAGGTGACTACCCGTCTGGCGGACGGGACCATCGGGGATGCCATTGACCTGTATTCCCAGAAGACCCAGTCCCTGTTCCTGGCATGGCAGAACGGGGAAGCCACCCAGAAGCAGGTGATTGATTCCATTGTGGCGGATATCAGCAGCTGCACCAGCCAGCAGGAAGCCCTGAACATGGCGGCGCAGGCCTTTGGTACCATGGCTGAGGACGGGAACCTGAAATTTATTACTTCTCTGACTTCCGTGGGAGAAACTTATGACAGTGTAGCCGGATCGGCTCAGAACCTGTTCAGCCAGACCCAGACGCCCATGCAGGAAATGGAAGCCAATACAAGGAAGCTTCAGCAGGCGCTGGTGCCTCTTGGGGAAAAGATCGTGGAGCTGGCCAACGTGGTGCTGCCTCCCCTGGTGGCTATCATCACAGCAGTGAGCGATGTATTCGGCATGCTGCCGGAGCCGGTGCAGAACTTTGTCATCATCCTGGGCGCGTTGTTGGTGGCATTTACCGCATTGACGCCGGTGATCGCGGCTTTGGCGGTTTCCTTCGGGGCGCTGAACATTTCCCTGCTCCCGGTGATCGGCATTATCGCCGGGGTGGCGGCGGCCATTGCCGGAATCATCGCCATTGTGAAAAATTGGGGAGCAATTACGGAATGGTTTGGAAATTTGTGGCAGGCGGTATCCCGGAAGCTGATGGAATTATGGAACGGCGTGGTGGTCTTTTTTACAGAGACCATCCCGGCGGCGTTCCAGACTTTCATCGGCTTTTTTTCTGCCATCCCGGACTGGTGGAGCGGCCTGTGGTCCCAGGTATCCGCGTTTTTTACGAATACCTGGAACGCGATCCTGCAGAATCCCATTGTCCAGCTGGTGGTGGATACGGTCACGTCTCTGTGGGAGAACGCGAAAAATACCTTACAAGGAATCTGGTCAGGAATCTGCGACATTGCCGCCGGCGCCTTTGAACTGCTGAAAAATGTGATCCTGGCCCCGGTGCTCCTGCTGATCGACCTGGTGACGGGGAATTTTTCCAAGCTGGCTTCTGACGCGGCGAATATCTGGAACAATATCAAAAATGCCGCTTCCCAGATCTGGTCGGGAATCCGGCAGGTAGTGACTTCCGCAGCTTCAGGACTGAAGCAGGGCGTGGAAACGGTGCTTTCGGCCCTGTCCCAGTTCGCCTCTCAGATCTGGTCTGCCATGAAGCAGACGGCCTCTTCTGTCTGGAATGGCATCAAGACCACGGTGGTGAATATCGCGTCCACGCTGCGTGAAGCGGCGGTGTCCGCCTTCCAGCGGATGGTTTCCGGGATCGGCTCCGCCCTTTCCGGTTTGTATTCAGTTGTGAGCAATGGATTTTCTTCCGCCATCCGGTTTATCACCGGGCTGCCGGGGCAGGCGTTCCAGTGGGGGAAGGATTTTATCCAGGGACTGATCAACGGGATTTCCAGCATGATCCAGAGTGTGATCAACACAGTTTCCGGGCTGGCCGACCGGATCCGTTCCTTCCTGCACTTCTCGGCTCCGGATGAGGGGCCGCTGGCAGATTACGAGACCTGGATGCCGGACTTCATGAAAGGGCTGGCGGGCGGCATTGAGAAGAACCGGAACCTGGTGGAAAAGGCTGTGAAGGCTGTGGCTTCGGATATGGTGGTCTCGCCAAAAGTGAACGGGATGGCGTATGGCTATGCCGATGGTACTTTCTCCGGCGGGAGCATGTCTGACCTGATCTCCGGGATCTCTTCCGCGGTATCGGAAGCCCTGGCAGGCTTTTCCGGTCCGCAGGGGAACATCGTGATCCCGGTGTATGTGGGAGGCACTTTATTGGATGAACTGGTAGTGACGGCGCAGGCAAGACAGAACCTGCGGTCAGGAGGGAGGTAACCGATGGCGTTTATACAGTATCTGACCTTTGACGGGACGGCCCTCCCCCTGCCGGATTCTTATGAAGTACAAATGGATGATGTGGAAGCGGATTCCGGCGGGGAGACGGAGGCCGGGACGGTGCAGCGGGATGTGGTGCGCGCAGGCGTGGTGAGCATCCCGGTGACATTTTCAGTGTCGGCAAAATGGCTGAAAGCCCTGACGGAGTTTAAACAGCAGGATAAGATCACCGTGGGGTATTTTGATACGGAGACGCTGGCAGTAAAGACGGCGGAGATGTATGTGGAAGGATATAAGGCAGCTCTTGTGAAGGATACGTCCCGGAAGGGGCTGTGGACGGTGAGTTTTACGCTGAGGGAGTTCTGAAAGTGTATTCTTTTTCGGAGAAAACTATGGTATATTTGAGGAAAATAAATTGCAATTACAGAGAGGCAGCAAATGAAAGATATTCGGAATTTTGATATATTTGTGAAGACAGAACCTATTCATAAAGGGTGGTCAGGTGACAGGAAGTATTATTTAGAGACAAAAGATGGGGAGCGGTTTCTGCTTCGGGTGTCAGACATTTCCTCATATGAGACAAAACAGCATGAGTTTGAGATTATGAAAAAAATGTCGGCCGCTGGAATAAAAATGTCTCTTCCAATTTCTTTTGGCATATGTGAAGAGGGAAAAAGCGTGTATCTTCTCCTTTCATGGTGTGACGGGGAAGAGGCAAAAGAGGCGCTTTATCATCTTAGCGATGCTGAACAATACGTATTTGGCCGAAAAGCGGCAAATGTTTTGAAACAGATGGAGGCCATTGATTATAAGCCGCCCTCTCAGGAATGGTTCCAAACTTATCAGGGGCGGGTGGCGCATTATATCGAGCTTTACCGCAGGTGCGGATACACTTTTGACGGTGACGATGTAATTATTTCTTTTTTACGGACACAGCGGCATTGTATTGGAGAGCGTCCCACGGCATTGATGCATGAGGATTTCCAAACGGATAATATGGTAATATCTTCCGATGGCGAACTATATATGATCGATTTCCAGATGTGCGGTGAGACAGACCCATATCTTGTGATGACGGGGGCGGGAGTGAGCGCAATGTACAGCGTGCCTTTCGCCATGGGACAGATCGATGGATATTTTGGCAAAACCGTACCGGAAGATTTCTGGCAAAAGTATCGTTACTACATGCTTGCAGAAATGCTCTATGCCTTTACCGTTGGCGTGAAAATGGAGGAAGAACGGGAAGAAACACTCCATATGTTTGATAATGAGATTAAGAGAATCAAATATCAGGGTTCCCCTATCCCGATGTGGTATCAGAAGAAATTCTGTTATGGGAAAGATGAATGATATGTATTTGGAAAACTAAAAACCTCTTGCGAAGGATATATCAGGAAAAAGGGCTGTGGACGGTGAACCCTGCACAGGGGGAGTTTTGAAAGCGTATTCTTTTTTGGACAAAGCTGTGGTATATTGGAGAAAAAATAGAATTTGGAGGTTTCTATGGGGATAGAGCATATCGCGATGTATGTTAATGATTTAGAAGGGGCAAAGGATTTCTTTGTAAAGTATTTTAATGGCCATCCCAATGATGGTTATCATAATAAAACTACGGATTTTCGGTCTTTTTTTATCAGCTTTGATGATGGGGCACGATTAGAATTAATGAAAAAGCCATGCATGGAAGATCAGGAGAAAAGTCTGAACCGCACCGGATATATCCATCTTGCATTTTCAGTGGGAAGCAAAGAAGCAGTGAATGAACTGACAGAAAAACTTCGAAATGCAGGTTATGAAATAGTGAGCGGTCCAAGAACAACTGGGGACGGTTATTATGAAAGCTGTATTGTGGCAATAGAGGATAATCAAATAGAAATAACCATTTGATAAATTTTTAGGTTATATAGGCCAGCAAAGAAAAAGGCAGTTTATTTCAAGGGCATCAGTCAGAAATGATTGGTGCTTTTTTGATGCCTGGAAACGGAAGGAGGGGTGTCCGATGTACCCGGTGAGCGAGGCGTTCCTGCAGGCGGTGCAGGGGAACACCCGGAAGTATTACTGGTCGGGAAAGATCACCACGACAGGCGGTGTGGTGCATTCCTTTGATCAGGAGGATATCGTAAAAGGCAGCGGCTATATCACAGCCCAGTGCTGCGGTAATTCGGAGATTGAACTGGGAGCAGTGTACGCGGCGGAGATGGGGATCAGCCTGTTTTTAGATATTGACCGATACACACTGGAAAACGCTGAGGTGGAATTATCTTATCATCTCCGGCTTGCCAGCGGCGCTTATGAGACTGTCCCCATGGGGATTTTTGAAGTGAGTGAGGCCAACCGGACAGTCCATGTGCTGGAACTGAAGGCTTATGACCGGATGCTTCGCTTTGACCGGGCTTTCAATGGCTTTGAAACCATCGGTACTGCTTACGGGATGATGGCGCTTTGCAGTACGGCCTGTGGGGTGGAACTGGCACAGACCCAGGCGGAGATTGAGGCGCTCCCGAATGGATCGGAACTGCTGTCCATTTACCCGGAGAATGACATTGAGACCTACCGGGATGTGCTGTATTTTACGGCGCAGGTACTGGGCGGGTTCTTCTGCATCAACCGGGCCGGGAAGCTGGAATTTCGGCAGTATGGGGAGACGCCGGTCATGGAGATCCTGCAGAAGCACCGGTTTTCCAGCAGCTTTTCTGATTTTGTGACCCGATACACGGCAGTCAGTTCCACCAACCTGCGGACGCAGACTTCCGAGTATTACGCTTTGGAAACAGACGATGGGCTGACCATGAACCTGGGAGTGAATCCGCTCCTGCAGTTCGGCCTGGAAGAGACCAGGGCAGAACTGTGCGGGAACATCCTGGATGCTCTTTCCAAAGTGAACTATGTGCCCTTTGATTCGGATACCATTGGAAATCCGGCAGTGGATCTGGGGGACGTGCTGACTTTTTCCGGTGGGCAGGCAGATGATCAGCAGATCACCTGTGTGACGTCTTTTACGGTTAAGATTGGAGGGCGGCAGAGTCTGAAATGTGTGGGGAAGAATCCCAGGCTTTCCCAGGCAAAGTCCAAGAGTGATAAGAATATCTCCGGCCTGCTTAACCAGATCGAGGCGGGAAAGATCGGCATCCATACCTTTACCAATGCTTCTGAGTATTCCATCGGGGAGACGGATGTGCGGATCATCAGCATTGAGTTCGCTTCCAAAGAGGAAAACCACGCACAGTTCTTCGGCCAGATGGTGGTGGATGTGACGGCTGATCCAGTTACAAAGTCAGCCAATGCCAGCGGCACCATTGTGATTCCGTTTCCTTCCGGGGAAATCGATGGCGGTGAATCGTCCGGGACAGCCCCGGCAGGGAGCGATGAGGGAACTTCCAGTTCTGATACTGCTGATGCGACTGGGACAGATATTTCCGTGGATGTGAGCCTGCCGGTGACATGGACGGAGGACGGGAAAGCGGTCTGCTATGTGACCTTTGAGCTGAACAACGCGGAGATCCTGCTCCATCATCCTGTGGAGACCTGGCACAGCGGGAAGCACATCCTGTCTTTGTATTACCCCATTGAAAATATCGTGCCGAATATCACAAACACCTTCAGCGTGTACCTGCGGATAGAGGACGGATCCGGCAGTGTGGGGATCGGGGACTGTATTGCTTCCATCAGCGGACAGGCCATGGCGGCGGCTGCGGCGTGGGACGGCAGGATCGATATTGAGGAAACAGCGGCCCTGTTTTCTGTGGGCGGCGGTCTGCAGGGAAAGGACTTTACGGATGTGATGGCAGTGGAAACGATGGAACTGGTACAGAGAAGTTATACAGATACTATGTCAGAAAGAACCGCGATTGGCGCGTTCTGCAGTCCTGTCACACTCACTTAAATAACGGGAGGATGGAAATTATGGTTTTGAAAGGCGTTATGACGATTGAACTGACGGATGAAACCACGGGGGTTGTGGAAACCGTCACAGAAGAAAATATGATCACAGAATCCGTCAATAACATCCTGGGCTTAAACCCTATGGGTATCTTTTACGCGGCAACCG
>OLQE01000053.1_pt1 | contig 99119 bp, 85 predicted proteins | sample 1643161 | NCBI WGS metagenome assembly OLQE01 (sample SAMEA3136650, study PRJEB25190) | human gut metagenome
TCTGCTTTGAAGGCAAGAATTAAATTTCGCAAAAATGGAGTCATGAAATTCATCGGACACCTGGACATCATGCGGTATTTTCAGAAAGCAATCCGCCGCGCTGAGATTCCGATTGCATTTACCAGCGGCTACAGTCCGCATATGATCATGTCTTTTGCCAACCCGCTTGGCGTGGGACTGACCAGTGATGGGGAATATTTTGATATTGAACTGACTGAGCCGATTGCCAGCAGAGAAGCAGTGAAAAGACTGAATGAACAGATGGTGGATGGTATGGAGATCGTCAGCTTTGTGCAGATCCCGGATGATAAGAAAAGCAAAGGAATGTCAATCGTAGCAGGTGCCGACTATTTATCTTCGGTAAAAAATGGCAGTCTGCCGGAAGATCTTGCGGAAAAACTGGAAGCTTTCTATGCCCAGAACGAAATCTGTGTGGTGAAAAAGACGAAGAAGAGCGAAAAAGAAGTGGACATCCGCCCGATGATCTATAAACTGGAATGTCGGAACGGAGGAATCTACATGCGTGTGGCAGCAGGAAGTGTCCAGAACTTAAAGCCGGAACTGGTCACAGAAGCCTTTGCCCGTTATCTGGGTATGGATGATGAGGAAGTGGCCTTCACCCACCACAGATTGGAAACCTTTGCGGAATCTGAAGATGCGGATGGCAAAACGGTTCTGGTTCCGCTGGATGCACTTGGAACGGAGATTGTATAATAAATGGAACGGAAAGTAATCCTTACAGAATGTATGAACCGCCGGGTGCTTGCACTTTTAGAAGATGAAAAAGTGGTTGAATTTCACTTTGGCAGCGGCGGAGAAAAAAAGAGCTGCCGCCTGGGTGAAATTTATGTCGGAAGGGTACGGAAAATTCTTCCGAATATCGGCGGCGCATTCGTTGAAATTTCAAATGGTGAGCAGTGCTATTTTGCTCCGGAAGGAAAATACACGCCTGTTTTTACAAATAAACTTGGAAAGAAACCGCTTGTGATCGGTGATGAGCTTCTGGTTCAGGTGGAAAAAGAAGCGGTGAAGACAAAGCAGCCTGTCGTGACCGGGAACTTAAATTTTACCGGGCAGTATGTGGTGCTGACGTCCGGCAACCGGACGATTGGTGTATCCGGAAAGATTCACGGTGCGCGAAAAGAAGAACTGCAGAAGCTGGGACAGGAAACGATCCTGACCAGAGACCGGGAACGCCTTTTGGAGGCAGACAAGGTCATCCTTCCGGGAGTGGGAAGTTTTGGGGACGCCATGGAAAATCTGAAAAACTTCGGACTGATTCCGGTGATCCATGAGATCGTTGAGAGAAAGACACCGTTTCTCGGAATCTGTCTGGGACTGCAGCTCCTGTTTGAGAGGAGCGAGGAGTCGCCGGGCGTGGAAGGCCTTGGCATCCTGCCGGGGGAAATTCTTCGGATCCCCAGGGCGGAAGGACTGAAGATTCCCCATATGGGATGGAATTCGCTGAAGCTTACCGGAAACGGAAGACTCTTTCAGGGGATTGAGGAGGATCCGTACGTTTATTTTGTGCACTCCTATTATCTGAAAGCGGCAGATCCGGGAATCGTGAAGGCAGTCACCGAATATGGCGTGGAGATCCACGCGTCGGTGGAAAAGGATCATGTGTTTGCCTGCCAGTTCCACCCGGAAAAGAGTTCGGAGACGGGACTTGCGATCCTGAAAAATTTTGCGGAAATCTGATGGAGGTGGCAGCATGTTTACGAAGAGAATTATTCCATGTCTGGATGTCGATAACGGAAGAGTTGTGAAAGGAGTTAATTTTGTCAATCTGAAAGATGCCGGCGACCCGGTGGAGATTGCCAAAGCTTACGACCGGGAAGGGGCGGATGAGCTGGTATTTCTGGATATTACCGCTTCCTCCGACAACCGGAAAACAGCGGTTGAGATGGTGAGGAAAGTGGCGGCAAACGTCTTTATTCCTTTTACTGTAGGCGGAGGCATCCGTACGGTGGAGGATTTCCGCAGCCTTCTTCGGGAGGGAGCGGATAAGATCGCGGTCAATTCCGCCGCGCTGATGAATCCGGAACTGATCCGGGAGGCGGCGGACAAGTTTGGCAGCCAGTGTGTGGTTGTGGCGATCGATGCCAGAAGGCGTCCGGACGGAGGCTGGAACGTCTATAAAAACGGCGGCCGCGTGGATATGGGCCGTGATGTGGTGGAATGGGCGCAGACGGCGGAACGGCTGGGTGCAGGGGAGATCCTGCTGACCAGTATGGACTGTGACGGGACGAAGGCAGGATACGATCTGGAACTGACCCGCACCATCGCGGAGCATGTGGACATTCCGGTGATCGCATCCGGAGGCGCAGGAACCATGGAGCATTTTTACGATGCGTTTACGGAAGGGAAGGCGGACGCAGTCCTTGCGGCGTCTCTGTTCCATTTCCGGGAACTGGAGATCCGTCAGGTGAAGGATTACCTGGCAGAAAAAGGGATTCCGGTCCGCAGATAAATCAGAAGAAAAAGGAGTGATTGCTTATGCCGCCGATCAGCGGGAGCTGGGAAAAGGCTTTAAAAGGAGAGTTTTCCAAGGATTATTATAAAAAACTGTTTGTCCAAATTCAGGAGGAGTATCAGACGAGAACCATTTATCCTCCTGCAGATGATATTTTCAATGCGTTTCATTTTACGCCGCTGGAGGAAGTGAAGGTGGTCATTCTCGGTCAGGATCCTTACCACGAGCCGGGACAGGCCCATGGGCTTTGTTTTTCCGTCAAGCCACAGGTTCCGATTCCGCCGTCTCTTGTAAATATCTACAAGGAACTGGAGGATGACCTGGGATGCTATATCCCCAACAACGGATATCTGGAGAAATGGGCGCGGCAGGGCGTTCTGATGCTGAATACGGTTCTGACCGTAAGAGCGCACCAGGCAAATTCCCACAAAGATCTTGGATGGGAGCAGTTCACGGACGCGGCAATCCGCGTGCTGGCGGAACAGGAACGACCGATGGTCTTTGTCCTTTGGGGAAAACCGGCGCAGAGAAAGAAAGAGATGATCCATAATCCGAAGCATCTGATTCTGGAATCGCCCCATCCGAGCCCGCTGTCTGCCTACCGTGGATTTTTTGGCAGCCGTCCATTTTCAAGGATCAATGCCTATCTGGAACAGAACGGCCTGGAGCCGATCGACTGGCAGATTGAGAATATTTCGGAGAACGGAAGGACGATACCATGAAAAAAAGCTCACTGTTGAGAAACACGTCCATCCTGATGATCGCTACGATCGTCTCCCGGGTAATCGGCCTTCTGTACCGAAGCCCTCTGGGGGCGGCGATCGGCAGCGAAGGTCTGGGATATTATGGGACGGCAAGCAATGTCTACGTCATCCTTCTTTTGATCTCCTCCTACAGCATACCGATGGCTGTCTCCAAGATTATTTCGGAACGGCTGGCGCTGAAGCAGTACCGAAACGCCCAGAGAGTGTTTCACGGTGCGCTGATTTACGCAGCGACGGTCGGTGCGCTGGCGGCGCTGCTGGCTTTTTTCGGAGGAAAATATCTGCTTGCCTATAACCAGCAAAATGCGCTTCCGGCGCTGCGGGTACTTGCGCCGACCATCTTTTTCTCCGCGATCCTGGGTGTTCTGCGGGGATATTTTCAGGCGCACAATACGATGGTTCCCACTTCGGTGTCCCAGATTCTGGAGCAGATCGCCAACGCGGTTGTCAGCATTCTGGCAGGTTATCTGCTGATCTCCGCGTTTGCCACGGACAGTACTTCCAAAGCCATTTTGGGATCTGTGGGCGGAACGATGGGTACGGCTGCCGGAGTTCTGGTCGGGCTGCTGTTTATGATATTTGTCTACCGGGTAAACCGCAGAGGAATCCATAAGAAAATCAAAAAAGACCGTTCGCATACAGAAGAGAGTTACGGAAATATTCTGAAGATCCTCTTCTTTATGGTGACGCCGGTCATCTTTACGACCTTTATCTATAACGCCAATGCCTACGTGGACAATTACATTTATTCCAGCCTGATGGGCTGGCATGGCGTTGACAGCAGCGTGATCAATGCCGCTTACGGGGAATTTTCCAATTACTATGTTACGCTGATCAATGTTCCGCTGGCTCTTGCAAGTGCTTCCGCATCGGCAATGATGCCGGAGGTTTCCGGGGAATTTGCGGTTGGAAATTACAGGGAGGCGAATACCAGGATCCTGCAGACCATACGGCTGACCATGTTTCTCTCAATCCCTGCGGCAGTAGGACTTGGTGTACTTTCGTTTCCAATCACTGGCGTCCTGTTTCCTGCGAGCACAGAGTTGTCTGCATGGCTTTTGCTGGGCGGTTCCGTATCGGTGGTATTTTCCGCGCTGTCAACCATCACCAACAGCGCGCTGCAGTCGATCGGCAGACAGAAGACAGCTCTTCGGAACGCGGCGATTTCTCTGGGACTGAATGTGCTGGTTGTCACCGTGATCCTGCTTGTGTCAGAGAAGCCGGGGATTTATGCGGTGCTGATCGCGAATATCGCCTTTTCCGTAAGCATGTGCTTTTTGAACAATCTGTCCATCCGCAAGTATCTCCGGTTCCGCAATGAAATCCGGAATACGTACCTGAAACCGCTGGCAGCAGCAGCGGGAATGGGTGTTGTCACGTGGATCGTATATTACGGGCTGTATCTGCTGACGAGACTGGAAGCGTTATGTCTGCTGGCGGCGATCGTTGTGGCGGTTCCGCTGTATCTGATCCTATATGTGTGGATCACGCAGATACCGGAGGAGGAGATGCGGAGATTTCCGATGGGAACAAAGATCGTGAAAGTTCTGAAACTGCTGAGAATTTATACTTGAAGATGATTCCTGAAGGGGAAAAGGAGTGTAAGAGAAACATCCTTTTGACAGAATAATTTCTGATGAATAAAAGCAAGAAAATACAAAATCAGGGCGTATCTGAACATTTCTTTCTGCAATGTTCAGATACGCCCTGATTCTGTGTCTCTTATTTTTATGATCGAATCAATGAAATCTGTTCCTGATCAGGCGTCTTTCTGCTCTTCCTGTTCCAGGTTTTTCACCGCGGTGGAGAGCATCAGCTTGATACGGTTCAGCTGATTGACCTCAGAAGCGCCAGGGTCGTAATCGACGGCAACAATGTTTGCCTTCGGGTACTCCTTGCGGATCGCCTTGATAACACCTTTTCCGACGATATGGTTCGGCAGGCAGGCAAACGGCTGTGTGCAGACGATGTTGAAGACACCGCTGTGGATCAGCTCCATCATCTCTCCGGTCAGGAACCATCCCTCTCCGGTCTGGTTGCCTACGGAAACGATCGGGGAAGCATATTCCGCAAGATCCTCGATCCGCGCCGGAGGATCAAAGTGACGGCTCTTCTTGAATTCTTCCACAGCAGCGCTGCGCAGCCAGTTGATCGCCTTCAGCCCGGCGTTGGAGAGCAGAGCTGTGGATTTTTTCGCTCCCAGATACTCAGCCTTGAAGTTGGAATTGTAGAAGCTGTAGCAGAAGAAGTCGATCAGATCCGGAACAACGGCTTCCGCCCCTTCTTTTTCCAGCAGTTCCGCCAGATAGTTGTTGGCTGCCGGAAGGAATTTTACCAGGATTTCTCCGACGATGCCGACTCTCGGTTTTTTCTCATCGGTGATCGGAATATTGTCAAAGTCGCGGATCATTGTGCGGCAGATCTGTTTGAAACGGGTGTGGCTTATACGTTTTGATGAGACAAAGTCAATACAGATCTTTTCCCATTTTTTATGTAAGCGGTTGGTCGTGCCTTTTTTCTGTTCGTAAGGACGCATCCGGTAGGTACAACGCATCATGATATCACCGAATTCCGCTGCGTAGCACAGACGGCGCGCAAGCTCCGGCGTAATCTTGAAGCCTGGGTTTTCCTCCAGTCCGCTCAGGTTGACGGAGATGACTGGGATCTGTCCCATATCTGCCTTTTCCAGTGCTCTTCGGATAAATCCAATATAGTTGGAAGCACGGCATCCGCCTCCGGTCTGGCTCATGATCACTGCCACGCGGTTCAGGTCGTACTTTCCTGAGAGCAGAGCCTGCATGATCTGTCCAACGACCATCAGGGATGGATAGCAGGCGTCGTTGTTGACGTATTTCAGTCCCACATCCACCGCTTCTTTGTTATCGTTCGGAAGTACTTCCAGGTTGTAGCCGCAGGCATTGAAGGCGGGCTGAAGAAGCCGGAAATGGATCGGTGACATCTGCGGGCAGAGGATCGTGTAATCCTTGCGCATTTCCTTGGTAAATACCGGTTTTTTGATGGATGCCGGAAGAATGTCTCTCGGTTCGTCTTTCTTTTCATGGGCGCGGATCGCAGCCAGAAGAGAACGGACACGGATACGGGCAGCTCCCAGGTTGTTGACCTCGTCGATCTTCAGGCAGGTATAGATCTTTCCGCTGTGGGTCAGGATCTCATATACCTGGTCGGTGGTCACTGCGTCAAGGCCGCAGCCGAAGGAATTGAGCTGGATCAGGTCCAGATTCTCCTGTGTCTTCACAAAGTTGGCTGCCGCGTACAGCCGGGTGTGGTACATCCACTGGTCGTTGACGCGCAGCGGACGTTCCAGCGGAGCCAGGTGGGAGATGGAATCTTCCGTCAGCACACACAAACCGTAGGAATTGATCATATCCGGGATTCCGTGATGGATTTCCGGGTCAATGTGGTACGGACGTCCTGCCAGGACGATGCCGCGGCGTCCCGTTTCTTTCATATAGCGAAGGGTCTCTTCGCCTTTTTTCTGAATGTCCCTGCGTGCGTGTGCGAGCTCCTGCCATGCGGCATGGGCAGCGGCGCGGACTTCCTGTTCGGAGATGCTGGAAAATTCTTTTACCAGTCCGTCGGTGACGGTCGCTTCACTAGCCAGAGACAGGAATGGATTGCGGAATACGATGGTCGGATCGTTCAGCTCATCCACATTGTTCTTGATGTTTTCCGCGTAGGAAGTTACGATCGGGCAGTTATAGTGGTTGACCGCGTCAGGGAATTCATTCCGCTCGTAAGGAATGCAGGGGTAGAAAATAAATTTAACGCCCTGTTTCAGCAGCCAGGTCACATGTCCATGAGCCAGCTTTGCCGGATAACATTCGGATTCGCTTGGGATGGACTCAATGCCCAGCTCATAAATCTTCCGGGTGGAAGTAGGCGAGAGCACAACCTGATATTTCAGTTTGGTAAAGAACGTGAACCAGAACGGATAGTTCTCGAACATGTTCAGGACACGGGGAATACCCACTTTTCCGCGGACCGCCTCATCCTCCGGAAGCGGCGTATAGCCGAAGATGGTTTTGTACTTGTAATCGAACAGGTTCGGGATATTGTCCTTGTTCTTTTCTTTTCCGATTCCGCGCTCACAGCGGTTGCCGCTGATGTACTGACGGCCGCCGGAGAATTTGTTGATGGTCAGACGGCAGTTGTTGGTACAGCCCTTGCAGTTTGCCATCGTCGTGGAATATTTCAGCGTATTGATCTTCTCGATCGGAAGCATCGTCGTTTCTTTTTCCGGACTGTAGCGTTCCCGGGCGATCAGAGCCGCGCCGAAGGCACCCATGATTCCGGCGATATCCGGACGGATGGCTTCACAGTTGGCGATGCGCTCGAAGCTGCGGAGGACTGCGTCATTGTAGAACGTACCGCCCTGAACAACGATGTGACGTCCCAGTTCGGTGGCGTCGGATACCTTGATTACCTTGTAAAGGGCATTTTTGATTACGGAGTAAGCCAGTCCGGCGGAGATATCCGCAACGGACGCGCCCTCTTTCTGCGCCTGTTTAACCTTGGAGTTCATAAATACCGTACAGCGGGTTCCGAGATCGATCGGATGCTGCGCGAACAGGGCTTCATGGGCGAAATCCTGTACGCTGTAATTCAGGGACTGGGCGAAGTTCTCAATAAAGGAACCGCAGCCGGAGGAGCATGCCTCGTTGAGCTGTACGCTGTCCACAGTGCCGTTTTTGATCTTGATGCATTTCATATCCTGTCCGCCGATGTCCAGGATACAGTCCACTTCCGGGTCAAAGAATGCTGCGGCATAATAGTGGGAGATTGTCTCTACCTCTCCCTCATCCAGCAGAAGAGCCGCTTTGATCAGCGCTTCGCCATATCCGGTGGAACAGGAATAAGCGATGTGTGCGCTGTCCGGCATCTGTGCGTAAATCTCTTGGATGGCGCGGATGGAAGTCGCCAGAGGATTTCCGTTGTTGTTGCTGTAGAAAGAGTAGAGCAGAGAACCGTCCTCGCCTACCAGCGCCGCTTTTGTGGTCGTGGAACCGGCGTCGATTCCAAGATAGCAGTTGCCTTCGTAGGTGGCAAGATCAGAAGTCGCCACATTGTTGATGCTCTGGCGTTCCAGGAAATTGTCATAATCCTCCTGGGAAGCAAACAGAGGCTCCATACGTGCCACCTCGAAATCCATGGTGATCTTTTCTTCCATACGTCTCTGGAGAGCCGTCAGAGAAACGGTCACTTTTTTGTCCGCGTTCATGGCAGAACCCATCGCTGCGAAAAGATGGGAATTTTCGGGAGCGATCGTATGCTCGTCATCCAGCTTCAGTGTCCGGATAAATGCTGCCTTCAGTTCGGAAAGGAAGTGGAGCGGTCCCCCGAGGAAAGCAACATGTCCGCGGATCGGTTTTCCGCAGGCAAGACCGGAGATCGTCTGGTTGACCACCGCCTGAAAAATGGAAGCGGCAAGATCTTCTTTGGTAGCGCCGTCATTGATCAGCGGCTGGATATCTGTCTTGGCAAAGACACCGCAGCGTGCGGCAATGGGATAGATCGCCCGGTAATGTTTGGCGTATTCGTTCAGTCCTGATGCGTCGCTCTGAAGCAGAGAGGCCATCTGGTCGATGAAAGAACCGGTACCGCCGGCGCAGATACCGTTCATTCGCTGTTCCACGTTTCCTCCCTCAAAATAGATGATCTTTGCGTCCTCGCCGCCAAGCTCGATGGCAACGTCTGTCTGAGGCGCCAGAGCCTTCAGAGAGGTGGAAACGGCGATGACTTCCTGGACAAAAGGAATCTCCAGATGTTTGGCAAGGGTGAGTCCGCCGGAACCGGTGATGACCGGATGCAGATCATGCTCGCCCAGCTGGTCATATGCTTTTTTCAGCAGATGCGCCAGTGTTTCCTGAATGTTGGCATAGTGACGCTCGTAATCAGAAAACAGAAGATTCTGTTCTTCATCCAGAATAGCAATTTTTACGGTGGTGGAACCGATATCGATTCCAAGACTGTATGTTGTTTCGTTCATAGAATCATTCTCCTTACTGAATTTCTTTACAATAATTATGGATTCCCCATAAACGGTACCGTATATCCTGCAGAAAATGATTTTCCGATATACGTTCGTTCGCTGTACGGGGTTACATACATTTGAATAAGTAGGAATCCATCACATTATACGACAAAACCTGCGGAAATACAAATGGAAAAACCCGCAGGCAAATGCAAAAAAATATAAAATATGCATAAAAACATGACACATATCTGACAGAAAGAAATTTTGAAACACGCTCCGGGAAATTGAAAAGTCAAAAACCCCGCAGCAAGCTACGGGACATCAAATTTGTAGCGCTGCAGAGCTGCGGGAATAAATGCATGCCAGATGACGCCGGATTTTTATTTTTTGATGTACTGGTTGAAAAAAGGATGCCGGAACGTTATAATAGAGAGCGTGTAATTTTCAGAAAGGACGGAACAGATGGGAAAATATAGAATTTTAGCGGAAGAGGGGCGTGCGAAGCGTGCCGAATTTGAGACGGTTCACGGAACGATCCAGACTCCCGTTTTTATGAATGTGGGTACGGCTGCAGCGATCAAGGGCGCAGTTTCCACCATGGATCTTCAGGGGATCAAGACGCAGGTGGAACTTTCCAACACATATCACCTTCATGTACGGCCGGGAGACGAGGTCGTAAAAAAGATGGGCGGACTTCATAAGTTTATGGTATGGGACAAACCGATCCTGACGGATTCCGGCGGGTTTCAGGTGTTTTCACTGGCTGGTTTGAGAAAGATCAAAGAAGAGGGCGTTTATTTCAATTCTCATGTGGACGGACGCAAGATTTTTATGGGACCGGAAGAAAGTATGCAGATCCAGTCAAATCTTGCATCTACCATCGCGATGGCGTTTGATGAATGTCCTTCCAGCGTTGCGGACCGGAAGTATGTACAGGATTCCGTGGACCGTACCGCCCGGTGGCTGATGCGGTGCAAAAAGAAAATGCAGGAGCTGAATCAGCAGGAAGATACGATCAACCCGCACCAGATGCTGTTTGGTATCAATCAGGGCGCCATCTATGCGGACATCCGGATCGACCATGCGAAGAGAATCCGTGAGATGGATCTGGACGGCTATGCCGTCGGAGGCCTTGCCGTCGGGGAGAGCCATGAGGAAATGTATCATATTCTGGAAGAAGTAGTGCCTTATCTGCCGAAAGACAAACCTACCTACCTGATGGGCGTCGGAACCCCGGCAAACATCCTGGAAGGCGTAGAACGCGGCATCGACTTCTTTGACTGCGTCTACCCGAGCAGAAACGGCCGCCATGGACACGTCTACACCAACGCAGGAAAGCTGAACCTGTTCAATCAGAAATACGAACTGGATCCTCGCCCGATCGAGGAAGGCTGCCAGTGCCCGGCATGCCGCCATTACAGCAGAGCTTATATCCGCCACCTGCTGAAAGCAAAAGAAATGCTCGGCATGCGCCTGTGTGTACTCCACAACCTGTATTTCTACAACAACATGATGGAAGAAATCCGCACCGCACTGGAAGAAGGCAGATTTGCGGAATACAAACGCGCAAAACTGGATAGAATGCAGAATGGACAGAAGTAAGCACGAAAATGCTAACTAACGTTTATCAATAAACAGAAAACAGCCCCGCGCGGACCGCATGTGTGTATGAGGGGCATTTGCGGGGCTGTTTTCGTCCGGTTCATAATAACACGTAAGCAAAACAACCCCATTTTTGAACAAAATTCCAGAAAAGGCTTGCTGAAATACCAAATATTGTGTATTATGGTAGTAGTTTTTTCCAAGAGAAAAAGCAAGTTGTATAAAATAATCAGGAGGAATGAAAATGTTAGTAGCAAGCGGTTCTGCTGCCGGCGCAGCAGGCATGGGTTCTATGCTGATCTGGCTGGTGGCTATGGTTGCTATGTTCTATTTTCTGCTGATCCGTCCGCAGAAAAAGGAACAGAAGAAGATGCAGGCAATGCTCAGCGAGATGGCTGTAGGCGATGCAGTTGTTACAAGCGGAGGTTTTTACGGAATCGTGATCGACATTACTGAAGATGACGTAATCGTCGAGTTTGGAAACAATAAAAACTGCCGTATTCCGATGCGCAAAACAGCGATTGCAGAAGTTGAAAAGCCGGAACTGGTATCTTCCGAGCCAAAGGAAGAAAAGGAAGAAAAGAAAAAAGAAGAAAAAAAGAAATAATACAGTAAATTGCAGAATGGCGCCACGAATTTTTCAGTATCGTGGCGCCATATTTGCTTTTTATACAAATTTTTATTGAAATCACCGTAAAAATGCCGTATTATATTACCTAAGAATTATTTTCAGGAAAGAGGTAGAGATTATGGAGTTTCGGATTGGTTTGATTCGCGGAGACGGCATAGGACCGGAAATTGTCACGGAGGCAAAAAAGGTTCTCGATGCCGTCTCTTGTGCATATGGGCATACATTTCACTATACAGACCTTCTTCTGGGCGGCGCGTCTATTGATGCGTGCGGGGTGCCTCTGACGGATGAAACGGTGGCTGAGGCGAAGCAGTGCGACGCGGTTTTGATGGGATCCATCGGCGGGGATGCGAAAACTTCCCCATGGTATCAGCTTCCGCCGGAAAAACGTCCGGAGGCGGGACTGCTGCGGATCCGCAAGGAACTGGGGCTGTTTGCCAATCTCCGTCCGGCTTATCTGTATGAAGAGCTGAAGGACGCCTGCCCGCTGAAAGAGGAGATCATTGCAGACGGTTTTGATCTTGTGATCATGAGAGAATTGACCGGAGGCCTTTACTTTGGAGAGAGAAAGACCGTTGTGGAAGACGGGATCAGAAAAGCGGTAGATACGCTGACCTACAATGAAAAGGAAATTCGCCGCATCGCTGTCCGTGCCTTTGATATCGCACGAAAGAGAAGAAAGAAAGTGACCAGCGTGGATAAGGCAAACGTGCTGGATTCTTCCCGTCTCTGGAGAGCGGTTGTGGAAGAGGTGGCAAAAGATTATACGGATGTTACTTTGGAACATATGCTGGTGGACAACTGTGCGATGCAGCTGGTTCGTGATCCGGCACAGTTTGATGTGATCCTGACGGAGAACATGTTTGGCGACATTCTTTCCGATGAGGCAAGTATGGTGACCGGTTCCATCGGTATGCTGTCCTCCGCCAGCCTGAACGAGAGCAGCTTCGGTCTTTATGAACCGAGCCATGGATCCGCTCCCGATATTGCAGGAAAAAATATTGCCAACCCCATTGCCACCGTGCTTTCCGCGGCAATGATGCTCCGTTATTCACTGAATCTGGATCAGGAAGCGGATGCCGTGGAGCAGGCGGTGAAACATGTGCTGAAAAAGGGATACCGTACCGTGGATATCATGTCGGAAGGCTGTACCCGGGTTTCCACCACGGAGATGGGAGATCTGCTGGCAAAGGAAATAGAAGCGTGAAGGACCAAGGAGGAGAAGAAGATGAAAAGTGATGCAGTAAAAAAAGGGATCGCCCAGTCTCCGCAGCGTTCACTGCTGCGCGCTCTGGGACTGTCCGAAGAGGAATTGAAAAAACCGCTGGTCGGAATCGTCAGTTCTTACAATGAGATCGTTCCCGGCCATATGAATCTGGATAAGATCACAGAGGCGGTCAAAATGGGAGTTGCCATGGCAGGAGGCGTGCCAATCGTCTTTCCGGCGATCGCTGTGTGCGACGGAATTGCCATGGGACATATCGGAATGAAATATTCCCTGGTAACCCGCGACCTGATCGCGGATTCCACCGAATGCATGGCGACGGCCCACCAGTTTGACGCGCTGGTATGTATCCCCAACTGTGATAAAAATGTACCGGGACTTCTGATGGCGGCGGCAAGGATCAATGTACCCACCGTGTTTGTAAGCGGAGGCCCGATGCTTGCAGGACGTGTGAAAGGCAACAAAACCAGTCTTTCCAGTATGTTTGAGGCCGTTGGCTCTTATGCGGCGGGAACGATGACGGAGGAGGACATGCGCGAATTTGAGTGCAAGACCTGTCCGACCTGCGGCTCCTGTTCCGGTATGTATACCGCCAACAGTATGAACTGTCTGACGGAAGTGCTTGGTATGGGACTGAAAGGAAACGGTACGATCCCTGCAGTATATTCCGAGCGTCTGGTGCTTGCAAAACAGGCAGGTATGAAGGTGATGGAACTGCTGGAGAAAAATATCCGGCCAAGCGATATCCTGACGGAAGACGCGTTTATGAACGCACTGACGGTGGATATGGCGCTGGGATGCTCTACCAATAGTATGCTGCATCTTCCGGCAATCGCTCACGAAGCTGGTGTTGAGCTGAATCCGGAGATCGCCAATGCGATCAGTGAAAAGACCCCGAACCTGTGCCACCTGGCACCGGCGGGCCATACTTATATTGAAGAATTGAACGAGGCAGGCGGTGTTTATGCAGTGATGAACGAGCTGAACAAGCTGGGCCTGATCCATACAGACTGTATGACGGTGACAGGAAAGACGGTGGGAGAGAACATCCAGGGATGTGTGAATAAAAATCCGGAAGTCATCCGTCCGGTAGAAAATCCATACAGCAAAACCGGCGGTATCGCGGTGCTGAAAGGAAATCTCGCGCCGGAGACAGCGGTTGTCAAACGTTCTGCTGTTTGTGACGAAATGCTGGTACACGAAGGACCGGCACGTGTTTTTGATTGTGAGGAAGATGCCATTGCGGCGATCCGCGGAGGGAAAATTGTTCCGGGAGACGTTGTGGTGATCCGTTATGAAGGTCCAAAGGGTGGTCCGGGCATGAGAGAGATGCTGAATCCTACTTCTGCGATTGCAGGAATGGGTCTTGGCGATACGGTTGCACTGATCACAGACGGACGTTTTTCGGGAGCATCCCGCGGCGCGTCCATCGGACATGTCTGCCCGGAAGCGGCGGTGGGCGGCCCGATCGCTCTGGTAGAGGAAGGCGACCGGATCAGCATCAATATTCCGGAGCATAAACTGGAACTGTTGGTGGATGAGGAAGAACTTGCCCGCAGGAGAGCAGAATGGAAACCGCGCAAACCGGCGGTGACCACAGGTTATCTGGCGAGATATGCGAAAATGGTGACAAGCGCCAGAAGAGGAGCGGTTCTGGAGATTCCTGACTGAACAGCTGCCGGAAGATAATTTGATTGAGAGGAGAGATGCACCATGCAGTTAACAGGTTCACAGATTGTTATAGAGTGTTTGAAAGAACAGGGTGTAGATACCGTATTTGGTTATCCGGGAGGAACGATCCTGAATATTTACGATGAGCTTTACAGCCATCCGGAAATTCATCATATTCTGACATCCCATGAACAGGGCGCCGCCCATGCGGCGGACGGCTATGCCCGTGCGACCGGAAAGGTAGGCGTATGTATGGCGACCAGCGGTCCCGGAGCGACAAACCTGGTGACAGGTATCGCGACGGCGTATATGGATTCGTCGCCGGTGGTGGCGATCACCGCTAACGTAGGAAAATCCCTGTTGGGAAAGGACAGTTTTCAGGAAGTGGATATTGCAGGCGTTGTGATGCCGATTACGAAACATAGTATGATCGTCAAGAATGTTGCGGATCTGGCGAATACTCTGCGCCGTGCTTTTAGAATTGCACAAAGCGGACGTCCGGGTCCTGTGCTTGTGGATATCACAAAGGATGTCACCGCGGCAAAATATGAATATGAATACAAAGAACCGGAAAAAATTGAGCGTCAGGTGAATACCATTACAGAGGAGGCTCTTGAGGAAGCTGCTGCGCTGATCCGGCAGGCGAAACGCCCGTACATTTTCGTCGGAGGCGGCGCGGTGATCTCCGGCGCTTCCGACGAAGTGCGGGAGCTTGCGCATAAGCTTCAGGTCCCGGTCTGTGACAGTCTGATGGGAAAAGGAGTGTTCCCCGGCGATGACCCTCTGTATACAGGAATGCTGGGCATGCACGGAACAAAGACTTCCAATCTCGGTGTGACGAAGTGTGATCTTCTGATCGTGCTTGGAGCACGCTTCTCTGACCGTGTCACGGGAGATACCAGCAGATTCGCGAAGAAGGCAAAGATTCTGCAGTTCGATATTGACGCGGCTGAGATCAACAAAAATGTTGTTGTGGACACCTGTGTGATCGGAGATCTGAAAGAGTCACTGAAGCGCCTGAATGAACGCCTGGAGCCAAAGGAATATCCGGAATGGCTCGAGGAAATCAGGGAGCTGGAAAAACGTTATCCGATGAAACACGAGGATGGATTGACCGGACCGGCAGTTATGGAAGAGATTTACCGCGTGACAAAGGGCGACGCGGTGATCACAACAGATGTTGGTCAGCATCAGATGTGGGCGGCACAGTATTATGCTTACAAAGAACCGAGACAGCTTCTGACCTCCGGAGGACTTGGAACAATGGGCTTTGGGCTCGGAGCAGCCATGGGCGCGAAGATGGGAAGACCGGATCAAACGGTGATCAACATCGCAGGCGACGGTTGTTTCCGTATGAACATGAATGAGATTGCGACCCTTTCCAGATACCGGATACCGGTGATCGAAGTGGTGATCAATAATCATGTGCTTGGAATGGTACGCCAGTGGCAGACCTTGTTCTATAAACAGCGCTATTCCTATACGGTTCTGGACGATGCGACAGATTTTGTAAAAGTGGCGGAGGCTCTGGGCGCAAAAGGGATCCGTGTGACAAAGAAAGAAGAGATTGCTCCAGCCATCGAGGAAGCGATCGCATACGGAGGGCCGGTTGTCATTGACTGTCAGATTGACCGGGACGACAAAGTATTCCCGATGGTTGCTGCAGGCGCAGCGATCGAGGAAGTATTTGATGCGGATGACCTTGCAGAGTAATTTGAGAGAAAAAAGGTTGACAGAAACTTAACAGCGTTGTATCATTGTTTTATCACGGTAAAGCAGTGATGCATTACAAGGAGAAATACGGTTTTGCGGCCGTATTTCTTCTGCAAATAAGCAAAAAGACGCGAGGAGGATGTGTGAAGTGAGCAGAGTTTACAATTTTTCCGCAGGTCCGGCGGTACTGCCGGAAGAGGTTTTAAGAGAAGCACAGGAAGAAATGCTGGATTACCGCGGCTGCGGCATGTCGGTGATGGAAATGAGCCATCGTTCTTCGGTTTTCCAGCAGATCATTGATGAGGCGGAGTCAGATCTTCGCCAATTGATGAACATCCCGAAAGAGTATAAAGTGCTGTTTCTCCAGGGCGGAGCTTCCCTGCAGTTTGCAATGATCCCGATGAACCTGATGAAAAACCGTGTGGCAGATTATATCGTCACCGGCCAGTGGGCAAAAAAAGCTTACCAGGAAGCTCAGAAATACGGAAAGGCAAACAAGATCGCGTCGTCCGAGGATCAGACGTTTTCTTATATCCCGGATTGTTCGGATCTTCCGGTGAGCCCGGATGCGGATTATGTATACATCTGTGAAAACAATACCATCTATGGAACAAAATTCAAAGAACTTCCAAACACCAAAGGAAAACTTCTTGTATCCGACGTATCCTCCTGCTTTCTGTCTGAGCCTGTGGATGTATCCAGATATGGAATCCTTTATGGCGGCGTTCAGAAAAATATCGGACCGGCGGGCATGGTGATCGCCATTGTCCGTGAGGACCTGATCACCGAGGATGTGCTGCCGGGGACTCCGACGATGATGATGTATAAGACCCATGCGGATGCGGGGTCCATGTACAACACACCGAACTGCTGGAGTATCTATATGTGCGGCAAAGTGTTCCAGTGGCTGAAACGGATGGGCGGCCTGTCTGTGATGAAGGAGCGGAATGAGGAAAAGGCAAAGATCCTGTACGATTTTCTGGATTCCAGCAAAATGTTCCGCGGCACGGTTGTACCAAAAGACCGTTCTCTGATGAATGTCCCGTTTGTGACGGGAGACAGTGAGCTGGACGCAAAATTTGTGAAGGAGGCGAAAGCCGCCGGATTCGAAAACCTGAAGGGGCACAGGACCGTGGGCGGCATGAGAGCCAGCATCTATAACGCAATGCCAAAAGAAGGCGTGGAGGCGCTGGTGGCGTTTATGAAAGAATTTGAGGAGGCGAATCTGTGATGTATCAGTATTATTGCCTGAATCCCATTGCGGAGGTTGGGCTGGGAAATTTCAGCGATCAGTATCAAAAAGCAGAGCAGCTTGAAGAAGCGCAGGCAGTCCTGGTGCGCAGTACATCGATGCATGAGATGGAGTTTCCTGAAAATCTGTATGCGGTTGCACGGGCAGGCGCCGGAGTCAATAATATTCCGCTGAAAGAATGTGCGGAGCGGGGAATCGTTGTATTCAACACGCCGGGAGCCAACGCCAACGGCGTCAAGGAACTGGTGATTGCCGGAATGCTTCTGGCATCGAGAGATATCGTCGGCGGCATTTCCTGGGTCAGGGAAGAAAAAGACAATCCTGAGATCCAGAAGCTGGCGGAAAAGAAGAAAAAACAGTTTGCCGGCTGTGAGATCAGCGGAAAGAAGCTTGGGATCATCGGTCTTGGCGCCATCGGCCAGCTGGTAGCAAACGCGGCGATCCCTCTTGGAATGGAAGTTTACGGGTATGACCCCTACATCTCCGTGGACGCCGCGTGGAATCTGTCCCGGGCAATCCGCCATATCCAGAATGTGGAAGATATTTACCGGGAGTGTGATTACATTACGATCCATGTTCCGCTGCTTGACAGCACCAGAGGAATGCTTGACGAAAAGGCGGTCTCCATGATGAAAGACGGCGTGGTCATCCTGAACTATGCGAGAGATCTTCTTGCCGACGAGGATGCCATTCTTAAGGGGCTGGAGAGCGGAAAGATTAAACGTTATGTCACGGATTTTGCAAATCCGAAGGTAGCCGGTGCCGAGGGCGTGATCGTAACGCCGCATCTGGGAGCGTCCACGGAAGAATCGGAAGATAACTGCGCGATCATGGCAGTGAAAGAGATCCGTGATTTTATGGAAAATGGAAATATCCGGAATTCGGTAAATTTCCCCAACTGTGATATGGGAATGTGTTCTGCAAAGGGCCGTATTACCATCTGCCACAGAAATATCCCTAATATGCTGAGCCAGTTCACCAAGGTTATGGGCGATGCAGGCGTTAACATCTCCGACCTTGTGAACAAAGGAAAAGGCGATTACGCCTATACTATGATGGATCTGGAAAGCCCTTCGACGGAAGAGATGGCAAAGCTTCTGGAGCAGGTGAAAGGCGTGCTCCGGGTACGGATTGTAAAATAAAAAATGTTTTGAGAGCTGCCGCGGGAGGTAATATGCGGCGGCTCTTTTCGTCTGCTTAAGGAGATTACTTTGACTGTTTAAGTGTGTCAGTTTCTCTTGTGCAGGTTCAGGAAAAATGGTACAATAAATGAAAACCAACCGGCGAAGGAGGTCGTGGTCACAGATGGAAGACAAATTATATGAAATGATGGATTGGGCGGAGATTGAAGCGGTGGTTTATTCGGAAGAAAATCAGCCGAGAAACATTCTCGGGCCACACAAAACGAAAGACGGAATTGTTATCCAGGGATACTTTCCGGACGCTGTGGAAGCGTCAGTCAAGCTCCTTTCGGATGAAAAAACAGTTCCGATGGTCCAGGAGGACGAGGGCGGATATTTTGCCGTTCTGCTGCCCGGGACAAAGATTCCCGAGTACCGTTTTGTAGTCACAGGACCGGACGGGGAGAAGGAAGAATTTTACGATGCCTATGCGTTTCCTTGCCAGTTAGATGAAAAGGCGCAGAAACAGTTTGAAGCAGGAATCTGCTACAATGTCTATGAAATGCTGGGCGCGCATCCTGCAGTGATCGACGGTGTGCGCGGCACCTGTTTTGCCGTGTGGGCACCAAATGCGATCCGTGTCAGCGTTGTGGGCGATTTCAACCACTGGGACGGAAGAATGCATCAGATGCATCTGCATGAATCCGGTATTTATGAATTGTTCATTCCGGAAGTAGGCGAAGGCGCGCTGTACAAATATGAGATTAAGGCCAAAGGAGGACTGGTATATCTGAAGGCGGATCCGTACGCCAATGCCTCCCAGCTGCGCCCGGATACGGCAAGTGTGGTAGCGGATCTCGGCAAATACCGCTGGCAGGACGGCGACTGGATGAAACAGCGGAGAAAAGTACAGGGGGACAAGACCCCGATGTATGTCTACGAAATGCATTTGGGTTCCTGGAAAAAGCCGGAGGATGACCGCGTATTTTACAATTATCGGGAAATCGCTCCGATGCTGGCGGAGTACGTAAAGGAAATGGGATTTACCCATGTAGAACTGATGCCTGTGATGGAGCACCCGCTGGACGAGTCCTGGGGATATCAGGTGACCGGCTATTATTCGCCGACCGCGAGATACGGAACTCCCGATGATTTTAAATACTTTATGGACTATATGCATCAGCAGGGAATCGGCGTGATCCTGGACTGGGTACCGGCACATTTTCCAAGAGATACGTTTGGACTGTCAGCCTTTGACGGAACCTGTCTGTATGAGCATCTGGACCCGAGAAAGGGCGCGCATCCTCACTGGGGAACGCTGATCTATAATTACGGAAGACCGCAGGTGACCAACTTCCTGATCGCAAACGCGCTGTTCTGGGCGAAAGAGTACCACGCAGACGGCATCCGGATGGATGCGGTTGCCTCCATGCTTTATCTGGACTATGGAAAACAGGACGGCGAGTGGGTTGCAAACATTTACGGCGGCAATGAAAACCTGGAAGCGATCGATTTCCTGAAACACCTGAACAGTGTCTTCAAGAAACAGATCCCGGACGCAATGCTGATCGCGGAGGAATCCACCGCATGGCCGAAGATCACCGGAGATCTGCAGGACGACGGTCTGGGCTTTGACTATAAATGGAATATGGGATGGATGAATGACTTCATCGAGTATATGAAAAACGATCCGGTGTTCCGCGGCGCTCATCATGATCAGCTTACCTTCTCGATGATCTATGCCTACAGTGAGAAATTCCTGCTCAGTATTTCTCACGACGAGGTCGTTCACATGAAAGGATCTCTCTATACCAAGATGCCGGGCGACGACGCGCAGAAACTTTCCAATCTGCGTCTGGCATATGGATATCAGGTAGCGCACCCGGGTAAAAAACTCTTGTTCATGGGACAGGAATTCGGCCAGATCCGGGAATGGAGTGAACAGAGAGGCCTGGATTGGGAACTGTTGGAGGAAGACGGACACAAACAGCTGCAGAGTTATATGAAAGAGCTCCTGAAACTGTACAAAACGTGTCCGGCGCTGTATGAAAATGATTTCAATTCCGACGGCTTTGAGTGGATCAACTGTATGGAATGGGAGAAAAATCTGCTGATCTTCCTGAGAAAAACAAAAAAGAGGGAAGATACGCTTCTGGTTGTGTGCAATTTCTCCAATGTGGAATACGACGACTTTATGATCGGCGTTCCGTATCAGGGAAAATATAAGGAGATTTTCAACAGCGACGCCGCTGCGTTCGGCGGAACGGGAGTTGCAAATCCGAGAGTGAAGATGTCAAAGAAAGTGGAATGTGATGAACGGAAAAATTCCATCACGGTAAAGATTCCGCCGCTTGGTATCTCTGTCTTCAGCTACACTCGTCCGGCGGAAAAAGCAAAAGACAACAAGACGGCAAAGACAAGACAGAAAAAGACCTCCGCAACCGCGAAAAAGAACCTGAAAAAAGAACTGGAACAGAAATTTGAAACAGAGGAAAAGTAATACATGACATTTGTGGAACAGATTTATCTCTATCTGGAAGGAAAACTCGGAGGAGCTGTGGACTTTGTTCTGAAAGCTCTTCTTGCACTGATCATTTATTTCATTGCCAGAAAGCTGATTCAGAAATTATGTACAATAATCAAGAAGAACATGCTGAAATTCCGTGCGGATGAGGCGATCACCAGCTTTACGGTATCATTGGTCAAGTACTCTTTGAATATTCTTCTGGTGCTGACGATCATTGTCCAGCTGAATATTGTGAAAGAATCTTCCATCACCGCGGCGATTGCCTCTGCAGGCGTGGCAATTTCACTGGCACTGCAGGGCGGACTTTCCAACTTTGCCGGAGGTGTGCTGATTCTTCTTCTGAAACCTTTTAAGGTAGGAGATTACATCGTCTTTCCCAATGAAAACCAGGAAGGCACGGTACTGAAGATCGAGATGTACTACACGACGATCAGCAGTGTCGACAACCGTACGATCATGATTCCCAACGCGAATCTTACCAACAGTACCATTGTCAATGTGACGGCGATGGAAAAAAGAAAGCTGGAGATCAAGGTGGGGATTTCCTATAACTCCAATCTCCAGACGGCGAAGGGAATCCTGCAGCGGCTGGTGGAAGAGGAACCGCGTTTTCTGGAGGACGAGAAACAGTTTTTTGTTGACAATCTGGGGGAAAGCAGCATCACCGTAGGCCTGAGAGCCTGGGTGCTGACGGAAAATTACTGGCCGGTGAAATGGGAAATGAATGAAAAGATCAAAGCAGAGTTTGACAATGCCGGGATAGAGATTCCATTTCCTCAGCTGGATGTACATGTGAAATCCGCAGAGGAATCATAAAATGCTGCGTGCATCTGTTTTGTCCCCTGCCAGAAGGCAGACGGATAAATGGACGCACGCAGCATTTTTTGCATCAGCGGAGGATTTTATCCATGGATTTTCCCTTTGCCAGCTCATCGATCAGCTTGTCAAGATAACGGATCTCCCGCATCAGAGGTTCCTGGATGTTTTCCACCCGCACGCCGCAGACGACACCTTTGATCAATGTTCTGTTGGGATTCAACTCCGGGGCGTGACGAAAAAAGTCTCCGTAACTGACCGAACTTTCCGCTGCCGCCTCGATCTCTTCCGTCCGGTAGCCGGTGAGCCAGCCGATCACCTGGTTGACTTCTTCCACAGACCGCCCCTTTTTCACTGCTTTGTTTACCAGCAGCGGGTAAATCTTCGAAAAACTCATACTGTATACTTTCTCATTGTCCATTTTGTATTCCCCTTTCCTGAACATGAACCGTCCATACGAATATGACTCTTATAGAAAATATCATAGCATCCTGCAGGGAAAAATAGAAGATGTTTTTCGTCGGGAAGCAACAAAAGGCTGAACGGCAGCGAAAAGAGCGTAACACTCCGGCTGGCTGAACGGCAGTGAGAAGAGCTTATTTCTTTGATAAAAGCCTTGCATTTCGGGAAAAGTAGTGCTATACTAAGGATGTTAAATAAAGTAACTGGCTAAGGAGTGGACGAAAACGTCCACTCTTTCTTTTGTAAATAAGAAGAGAATCCGGCCTGTCAGCAAAAAGGATTGATGGCAGGAACGGATCTTCGCCGGAGAAAAAAAGGTGGTGAGGATTTGAGCAAAAAAGAAACCTATGAACAGAAAGCAGAGGAAATGATTCTTCCGATCGTGGAGGCGAACGGCTTTGAGCTGGTAGACGTGGAGTATGTGAAAGAAGGACAGAACTGGTATCTGCGGGCATATATCGACAAAGAAGGCGGTATTACCGTGGATGACTGCGAGATCGTCAGCCGGGCATTTTCTGATAAGCTGGATGAGAATGATTTTATTGAAGACGCCTACATCCTGGAGGTAAGCTCCCCGGGACTTGGACGCCCGCTCAAAAAAGAGAAGGATTATCAGCGCAGTATGGGAAAAGAACTGGAAATCAGAACGTATCGTGCTGTGGACAGACGTAAGGAATTTTACGGGGTTCTCACCGCATATGATGAAGACAGCGTGACCATCGAGGAAGAAGACGGCACGCCGCGGACTTTTGCAAAGACAGACATTTCTTTGATACGGTTAGCATTCGATTTTTAGTACAGGAGGAAGAGAAAAAAATGAACACAGAATTAATGGAGGCTCTGGAAGTTCTGGAAAAAGAAAAAAATATCAGCAAAGAGTCACTTTTGGAGGCAATTGAACAATCCCTGCTTCAGGCATGTAAAAATCATTTCGGAAAAGCCGATAATGTAAAAGTAGTCATCAACTCGGAAACCGGTGATTTTCATGTGACAGCAGACAAAGAGGTTGTGGAAGAAGTGGAAGACCCGGTGATGCAGATCAGTCTTGCTGATGCACAGGCATACGATTCCCGCTATGAACTTGGCGATATCGTGCCGGTGGAGATCAAGTCCAAAGAATTTGGCCGTATCGCCACACAGAACGCGAAAAACGTGATCCTTCAGAAAATCCGTGAAGAAGAGAGAAAAGTTCTCTATGATCAGTATTTTGAGAAGGAACACGATGTGGTGACCGGTATTGTGCAGAGATATTCAGGCAAAAACGTCAGCATCAATCTTGGCAAGGTAGATGCCACCCTGACAGAAAATGAACAGGTGAAAGGCGAAGTGTTCAAGCCGACCGAACGTATCAAACTGTATGTGCTGGAAGTCAAGAATACTCCAAAGGGACCGAAGGTGCTGGTTTCCCGTACCCATCCGGAACTGGTAAAGCGCCTGTTTGAGGCAGAGGTGACCGAAGTCCGCGACGGTATCGTGGAGATCAAGAGCATTGCCCGTGAGGCAGGCTCCAGAACCAAGATGGCTGTTTGGTCCAATGACCCGGATGTAGATGCGGTCGGCGCATGTGTCGGAATGAATGGAAGCCGTGTCAATGCGGTGGTGGATGAACTGAGAGGAGAAAAGATCGATATTATCACCTGGGATGAAAACCCGGCGCTGCTGATCGAGAATGCGCTGAGCCCTGCGAAGGTAATCTCCGTTATGGCAGATCCGGATGAGAAGACCGCGAAAGTCATCGTCCCGGATTACCAGCTCTCTCTCGCCATCGGAAAAGAAGGACAGAACGCAAGACTTGCGGCGCGTCTGACAGGATTCAAGATCGATATCAAGAGCGAGACCCAGGCAAGAGAAGAAGGCGACTTCGATTACTTTGAGGAGGAAGAGGATTATTCCGACGAGGAGTATGAAGAACTGCCGGAGGAAGAAGCTTTTGAGTACAGCGAGGACGCGGAAGACGAAGAAAGCTTTGCCTACGAAGATCAGCCGGCAGAGGAAGAAGGAGAGAGCATTTGAGTACCGTTCGTAAGGTGCCACTGCGTAAATGCATTGGCTGCAATGAAATGAAGAACAAAAAGGAAATGATCCGCGTGGTGAAAACCTCGGACAACGAGATCATCCTTGATACGACCGGCAGAAAGAACGGCCGCGGCGCATATGTGTGCTGTTCCGAATGTCTGGCGAAAGCGATAAAAAACCGGGGACTTTCCCGTTCTCTGAGCGCGGAGATCCCGGAAGAGGTATATGCGAAACTGAAGGAGGCGTTTGCGGAACTTGAACATTAAGAAGGCCTGCGGCATGCTTGGGCTTGCGATGCGGGCAGGAAAAGTGGCAAGCGGTGAATTTGCGACAGAAAAAGCAGTGAAGGAATACAAAGCGTATCTTGTGATCGTTGCCGCGGAGGCTTCAGAGAATACGCAGAAGAAATTCCGTAATATGTGTCAGTTTTATAAAGTCCCATATCTTGTTTTTGGAACGAAGGAAGAACTGGGCAGTATCATCGGAAAGGAATACCGGGCCAGCCTTGCGGTGTGTGATGAAAATTTTGCGAAAGTGATTCGAGAGCATCTTGCGTAAGCGTAGCTGAAGTTTCAGATACGCTGTGACAGTGAAATGGAAAGGTCGGTGTATCAATGCCAGGAAAGAGAGTTTACGAACTTGCAGGCGAACTGAACCTTAGCAACAAAGAGGTCCTGGACTTTTTAAGGTCGAAAAAGATCGATGTAAAAAGTCATATGAGCAGTCTGAAAGAAAACGAGGAAGTTATGGTGCGAAAAGCACTTGGTTCAAAAGAGGAGAGAAAGCCAGTGGAGAAGAAAGAGACAGAAAACAGAGAAGTACAGAAGAGGGCAGGAGAAGAGACGAAAGCGGAACGCCCGAAAAAGAAAAACATTATTTCCGTTGTACGTCCGCAGAATGCCACAAGCAAAGAGGCAAGAGATTTTGCCAAAAATCAGGGACAGAAACCGGCAAGAGGCAGCCGTCCGGCACGCCCGAAGAGTGACCGTCCCCAGGGAGACCGCCCGGCGCGCGCGCAGGGAGACCGTCCGGCAGTGAGCGCTCAGTCCGCCCAGAGCCGTCCGGCAGGCAGCAATGCAGGACGTACTCAGAATAAGGAAGGCCGTCCGCAGGGAGACCGCCCGACACGTCCGCAGAACAGAGACGGACGTCCGGCTGGAAACAATACCGGCCGTCCGCAGGGAGACCGTCCGGCGCGTCCGTCCGGAGAGAGAAACGGGGAGAGAGGATCTTTCAGCCGCGGAAACGGCAATGGAAACGGAAGACCGGCACGTCCGGACCGTGGACCGAGACCGTTCAACAAGGATGAGGACAACAGCACCCGCCGCCCGTCTTCTGATGGAAGAAGAGGCCAGAGAGGGGCGGATGGACGGAAATCCGCAGGTGCTGATACCATCGATCTTGGCATCAAGAAGCCGGGACGTGACACCAGCAGAAAAGAAAAAGATAAGACCAAGGACGACCGCAGAGACAATAAGTTCAGCGATGACCGCCGTTCCGGCAACCGTCCGAACCAGGGACACCGTCAGCAGTCCAGAATCCCGAAGGCACTGCAGAAGCCGGTCAATAAGCCGAAACAGGAGGATCCGAAGGAAGTAGTCAAGGAGATCACCCTTCCGGAGAAGATGACGGTTCGTGAGCTGGCGGAAAAGATGAAGATGCAGCCGTCCGTGATCGTTAAGAAGCTGTTTATGGAAGGCATCATGGTTACGGTGAACCATGAGATTGATTTTGAGAAGGCGCAGGAGATCGCGCTGGATTATGATATTATTGCAGAACCGGAAGAAAAAGTAGATGTGATCGAAGAGCTGCTTCGCGAAGAGGAAGAGGATGAAAGCAGTCTGGTTCCACGTCCGCCGGTAGTCTGCGTTATGGGTCATGTCGATCACGGTAAAACGTCCCTTTTGGACTGCATCCGTCATACCAATGTGACAGACCGTGAGGCGGGCGGAATTACCCAGCATATCGGTGCTTATACCGTTTCCGTCAACGGACAGAAGATCACATTCCTGGATACTCCGGGCCATGAGGCATTTACCGCAATGCGTATGCGCGGTGCAAACGCGACGGATATCGCGATCCTGGTAGTCGCAGCGGACGACGGTGTGATGCCGCAGACGATCGAAGCGATCAACCACGCAAAGGCAGCCGGTGTTGAGATCATCGTTGCGATCAACAAGATCGACAAGCCGGGCGCGAACGTGGAACGTGTAAAACAGGAACTTTCCGAGTACGAACTGATTCCGGAAGACTGGGGCGGAAGCACAGTGTTTGTGCCGGTTTCCGCTAAAACTCATGAAGGTATCAGCGATCTGCTGGAAATGATCCTGCTGACATCCGAGGTGCTGGAACTGAAGGCAAATCCGAAACGCCGCGCGAGAGGTCTTGTGATCGAGGCACAGCTGGACAAAGGAAAAGGTCCGGTTGCGACGATCCTGGTACAGAAAGGTACGCTGCGTGTCGGAGATTCCATCGCGGCGGGCGCATGTTCCGGAAAAGTCCGTGCCATGATGGACGACAAGGGACGCCGTGTGAAAGAGGCAGGCCCGTCTACTCCGGTAGAGATCCTGGGACTTTCTGATGTTCCGAATGCGGGAGAGATCCTGGTGGCTACCGAGACGGATAAGGAAGCAAAGAACTTTGCGGCAACCTTTATTTCTGAGAATAAGAAGAGTCTGCTGGAAGAGACCAAGACCAAAATGTCTCTGGATGATCTGTTCAGCCAGATTCAGGAAGGTAATCTGAAAGAACTGGGCATTATCGTAAAAGCCGATGTACAGGGTTCTGTGGAGGCAGTAAAACAGAGTCTTGTAAAACTGTCCAACGATGAAGTGGTTGTCCGTGTGATCCACGGCGGCGTAGGAGCGATCAATGAGTCCGACGTTACGCTGGCATCCGCGTCCAACGCGATCATCATCGGATTTAACGTGCGTCCGGATGCAACGGCAAAATCCACGGCAGAACAGGAAGGCGTGGATATCCGTCTGTATCGTGTCATCTACCAGGCGATCGAGGATGTCGAAGCGGCAATGAAGGGTATGCTGGAGCCGATTTACGAGGAGAAAGTCATCGGCCACGCAGAAGTGCGTCAGCTGTTCAAGGCGTCCGGCGTAGGTACGATCGCGGGAAGTTACGTTCTGGATGGTGTCTTCCAGAGAGGCTGCAAAGTACGTATCACCCGTGAGGGTACACAAATCTTCGAGGGCGCCCTTGCATCCCTGAAACGTTTCAAAGACGACGTGAAGGAAGTGAGATCCGGATATGAATGCGGACTTGTCTTTGAAGGCTTCAATGATCTGCAGGAGCTCGACCAGGTAGAAGCATATATCATGGTAGAGGTGCCGAGATAAAGAATAAGGTGTGATAGAAAAATGAGAAAAAACAGCATTAAAAATACCCGTATCAACGGGGAGATTCAAAGAGAGCTGAGTAATATCATCCGTACAGAGCTGAAAGATCCGCGGATCGGGATGATGACCTCTGTGACTGACGTGGAGGCTGCTCCTGATCTCAAAACCTGTAAGGTCTATATCAGCGTGCTGGGAAATCAGGAAGAGTCGAAAGCAACCATCCAGGGACTTCGCAGTGCGGAAGGATTTATCCGCAGAATGCTGGCGAAGAATCTGAATCTGCGAAACACGCCGGAACTTACCTTTGTATTGGATGAATCCATCGCCTATGGCGTTGCCATGTCAAAACTGATCGACGAGGTGACCCATACGCACAAGGAGGAAGAGGATGATGAAGAAGCTTGATGAGATCCTGGAGGGTGTTCAGACCGCAGCGATCGCCGGCCATGTGAATCCGGATGGCGACTGCGTCGGGTCTGCTATGGGCGTCTATCTGTATCTGAGGGACAATTTCCCGCAGATACAGGCAGATGTTTACCTGGAGCGGAAGAAAGCGGATTTTGATTTTATTCCGGAGAGTTCCGGTGTCAAAACGGAGATTGAAAACGGAAAAATTTACGATTTGCTGATCCTTGTGGATGTTTCCAGTCTGGATCGGGTCGGCGTGGCGGGAGAATATATCACGACGGCGAAAAAAACGGTCTGCATCGATCATCATGTGACCAATGATGGATTCTGCGAGGAAAATCATGTGGTTCCGGACGCAAGTTCCACCTGTGAAGTGCTTTATGATCTGATGGAGAAGGAAAAAATCTCTCAGGACTGTGCCATTGCACTGTATACGGGAATGGTCACAGATACCGGAGTGTTCCAGTACAGCAATACCACGCCTCATACGATGAGGATCGCGGCGTCTCTGCTGGAAAAAGAGATTCCGTTTTCAGATATCGTGGAGCAGGCGTTTTACCGGAAGACGTATGCTCAGAATCAGCTGATGGGAAGAACGCTGATGGAAAGCATTATGTTGATGGAGGGAAAATGTATCGTCGGAATCGTGCGTCAGAAAGAGATGAAATTCTACGGTCTGACTCCGGCGGATATGGATGGGATCGTCAACCAGCTCCGCAATACGGCGGGGGTTGAGGTCGCGATCTTCCTCTATGAGCTGGAACCGCAGACGTTCAAAGTCAGCATGCGTTCCGATAAGAAAGTGGATGTCAGCAGCATTGCCCGTCTGTTCGGCGGCGGCGGACATATCCGCGCGGCAGGCTGTACCATGAACGGAAATCCTTTTGATGTGGTCAATAACCTGACGCTTTATATTGAACGACAGCTTTTGGAAAGTGACGGAGAGTAACATGATACATGGCGTACTGAATGTTTATAAGGAGGCCGGTTTTACTTCCCACGATGTGGTGGCGAAGCTGCGCGGCATTCTGAAGCAGAAAAAGATCGGCCATACGGGAACCCTTGACCCGGATGCGGTGGGTGTTCTTCCGGTCTGCCTGGGAAAAGGAACCCGGCTGTGTGATATGCTGACGGATGAGTCGAAAACTTACGAGGCGGTGCTGCTGCTTGGGCAGAGTACCGATACCCAGGATACCAGTGGAAAAGTTCTGGAAACGGCAGAGCCGGAGACGGATCCGGAAAAGATCCGGTCCTGTATCGCCGGTTTTGAAGGGGAATATATGCAGATCCCTCCCATGTACTCCGCGCTGAAGGTCAACGGTAAAAAGCTGTATGAACTGGCGCGGGAAGGGATTGAGATCGAGCGCAAACCCCGTAAAGTACAGTTTCATAAGATAGAAATTCTGGAGATTGCACCGCCGCGGGTTCGGATGGCGGTCACCTGTTCCAAAGGCACCTATATCCGGACGCTGTGTCATGACATCGGTGAAGTTTTGGGATGCCATGGCTGTATGGAGCATCTGACCAGAACACGGGTGGGACGTTTTGAGATCTCTGACAGCAAAACCCTGTCTGAGATTGAGGAAATCGTCCGGAACGGTGGATTGGATGAGGTTCTGACACCGATCGATGAAATGTTTTCTGATTCTCCTTACATAGCGGTACGGCCGGAGGCGGATGCCCTTGCCTTTAACGGAAATCCGCTGAAAGAGACATCCCTTTCTTTTGAGGTGCGTCCGGATCGTACGCAGAGGATCCGTCTATACAGCAGCGCCGGAATCTTTGTGGGAACTTATCAGTATGACGAGGAAAGAAAAATTTGGAAACCTGAAAAAATGTTTCTGGAGCGGCCATGAGATATATAAAAAATACATTATCATTTGAAACAGAGCGGAGAAGCGCCGTTACGCTGGGAAAGTTTGACGGGCTTCACCGCGGTCATATGCTGCTTGTGGACCGGGTTTTGGAACTTGGGAAGCAGGAAGGACTGGAGACGGTGGTTTTTACCTTCGCCGTTCCTCCGTCCAGCCAGGTGGCTCATGAGCCGGCACATCAGCTGCTGACCAATGAGGAGCGGCGGCTCCGCCTGGAAAACCAGGGAATGGATATGCTGGTGGAGTGCCCGTTTGATGAGGCAGTGATGCATATGGAGCCGGAAGCGTTTATCCGGGAGATCCTGGTGGAAAAGCTGCATGCCAGCTGCGTCGTAGTCGGAACAGATTTCCGTTTCGGATACCAGCGGAGAGGTGATGCGGAAATGCTGAAGACTCTGGGCGCTTCCTATGGTTTTCGGACAGAGGTCATACAGAAAGCCCAGGAAAACGGACGGGAAATCAGCAGTACATGGATCAAAGAGGAACTGAGAAAAGGCAGGATGGAGACGGTGGAACACCTGTTGGGTTATCCGTATACGGTGAGGGAAGAAATCGTACATGGACGGGCGCTTGGCAGAACCATCGGGATCCCTACCATCAATCAGGTTCCGGTAAAAGAAAAGCTCCTTCCGCCTTACGGGGTCTACGTGTCAAAAGTCCGGGTGCGCGGACAGGAGTTTTACGGCATGACAAATATTGGCGTAAAACCTACGGTGCGCGAGAACTTCACCGGCGTGGAGACTTATCTGTTTGACTGTGGCATGGATCTGTACGGAGAAATTGCAGAAGTGTCTCTGCTGCATTTCCAGCGCAGGGAGAAGAAGTTTCCATCCGTGGAAGCACTTCAGGAACATCTGAAACTGGATGAGGCGGAAGCGAGAGCGTTTCTGGAGAAGAATCGCTGATATGAAACGTAAGTAAAAGGAAGCGGACAGAAAAGAGGAGTTTGAATGGTTAAGCCACAACAGGGAAAAAGGATTTCAAAGGTTGATATGTATCTCAACTGTGCCGAAACCTTTGCGTATAGGAGTACTTGTTTGAAGCGGAAGTACGGTGCTGTAATCGTTAAGGATGATGTGGTCATTTCCACAGGCTATAACGGTTCTCCTAGAGGCTTTGATAATTGCTGTGACTTGGGCCGATGCCCGAGGATGGAAAGAGATATGCATCAGGGAGAAGGGTATGGGATCTGCCGGGCAATTCACGCAGAGGCCAATGCTCTTTTGAATTGTTCCAGACAGCAGACGATCGGGGCAGACCTGTATTTGACCGGAATCAATCCTACGGACAACTCCATTCATTGTGCAAAGCCTTGTCCGATTTGTGCGCGAAGTATCATACAGGCGGGAATTCGGAACGTGATTATGCGTACCGGAGACGGTCCGGACCAGTATCGAGTGGTTCCGGCAGAGAGTTTGGAATGGTATCTGGAAGAATAGAAGTCAGGATCCACAGTGTGATTCTATCAATAAATAAAGTCAATCACAACCACCGGCTAAGCCGGTGGTTGTTCGTTAATAACTTTGACCGCCCTTTTCACTTCTTTCAGTTTATCATAATTCCGAGAGCACGGAAAGCGTCAGTTTTTCTGCCAATTTCCCAGCGTAGTCATTACCCGCGATCAGTCAGACATTTAAGAAGCTTTAGTATTTTAGACGGCCAAATGGTTACCAAAAGTTACTAAGATCATACATCCTACCCCCTTGACAAGAAAAAAGATTTTGTTATAATAACTTCGTAACAAAAACGTAATATATGTAATAAAAAAGTCAAAAAATGTCATGGAGGTATCTATGTTACTGAAAAAATCACTGTTTTCGGCGTTTATGGCTGCAGGAATCCTGCTGTCGGTTTCTGCACTGGAAGTACAGGCAGATCCGCAGGAAACAGGAACGAAAGCAATGCAGGAAACTCAGGAAAGCGCACAGGCAGCCAATGCCGGGGATCTCACGGAAAGCAGTATGAAAAATTATGCCGTTGCATCCGTCAGCGAAGGCTCCTATGTTAACGTCCGGGAGAATGCCGGAACAGAATATCCGGTTGTAGGAAAACTGGAAAATCACGGACTGTGCTATATCCAGGAACAGAGCGGTGAATGGTACCGCGTCGTTTCCGGAGAAGTGGAAGGCTATATCCGCGGCGACCTGTTAAAGACCGGCGAGGAAGCCTGGATGGAGGTACATGCCAGCGGCGAGGAAAATATGCCGGTAGCTTCGGTTTTGAATACAAGAGAGGAACTGGTGACATACGCCTGTCAGTTTGTGGGAAATCCCTATGTATGGGGCGGCACCAGCCTGACCAACGGCGTGGACTGCTCCGGATTTACCCAGCAGGTATTTGCCAACTACGGAATCAGCCTTCCCCATTCCTCCAAAGCCCAGGCAGGCTATGGAACCGCAGTGGATGTTCAGGAAGCCCAGCCGGGAGACCTGATCTTCTACGCAGATAACGGAAGCATTTACCACGTAGTAATCTACATCGGAAACGGTCAGGCAGTACACGCCAGCAGCGCAAAGACAGGAATCAAGATTTCAGACGTACAGTATGACAAAGCATCCTGCGCAGTAAGTCTTTTGTAATTCGAAAAAAGTAAAATATGATATTTACATTTAAAATCGGATATGCTATACTTACAAAGTGTTTGGGATGAGATATCCCTGCCCTGATTCAGAAGACGGACGACTCCGACCGCTTCTTAATCTGCGGCGTAATCAAAATAACAGGAGGAAAAGAAAATGATTTCTAAAGAAAAGAAACAGGCTATTATGGCAGAGTATGCGAGAACAGAAGGCGACACAGGATCACCGGAGGTACAGGTTGCTATCCTGACAGCCAGAATCAACGAGCTTACCGAGCATCTGAAGGTACACCACAAAGATCACCACAGCAGAAGAGGTCTGCTGAAAATGGTAGGTCAGAGACGTGGCTTACTGGATTACCTGAAGAAAACTGATATTGAAAGATACCGTGCATTAATCGAAAAACTGGGAATCAGAAAATAATCAGCTTGTCAGCGGGCGGGAAACATTTCCGCCCGTTTCTTTTAAGAGAAATTGCAAGACCTTCGGCGAAAGTGTCCGGGACCACTGAAAAGGATATCGGCGGCGGGTGGATGAAACCAGGAATGCCAGGACAGCGGGTGTGTTTTTCAGTAGTTTCGGAAGAACTTTATACGCCGGAGAGAAAAATAAAAAGGAGAGCAGTTTTATGTACAAGAGTTTTTCCATGGAACTGGCAGGAAGAACCCTGACAGTTGATGTAGACCGTGTGGCAAAACAGGCCAACGGCGCGGCTTTTATGCATTATGGCGACACGGTAGTCCTGTCTACCGCTACAGCGTCCGACAAACCGAGAGACGGGATTGATTTCTTCCCGCTGAGTGTAGAATACGAAGAGAAAATGTATGCCGTAGGAAAGATCCCGGGCGGATTCAATAAAAGAGAGGGAAAGGCAAGTGAGCATGCGATCCTGACCAGCCGTGTCATCGACCGCCCGATGCGTCCGCTGTTCCCGAAGGATTACCGCAACGACGTTACCCTGAACAATATGGTAATGTCCGTAGATCCGGACTGCAACCCGGAGGTTGTTGCGATGCTGGGTTCCGCAATCGCAACCTGCATTTCCGATATTCCGTTTGACGGTCCGTGTGCAATGACCCAGATCGGTATGATCGACGGCGAGCTGATCGTCAACCCGACACTGGCACAGAAAGCAGTTTCCGATATAAACCTGACCGTTGCATCCACCCGTGAGAAAGTAATCATGATCGAAGCGGGCGCCAACGAGGTTCCGGAAGCAAAGATGATCGAGGCAATCTACAAGGCACATGATGTAAACCAGGAGATCATCAAATTCATTGATGAGATCGTTGCAGCATGCGGAAAGCCGAAACATGCCTATGAAAGCTGCGCGGTGCCGGAAGAACTGTTTGCCGCAATCCGCGAGATTGTTCCGCAGGAAGAGATGGAAGAGGCGGTATTTACCGATGACAAACAGACACGTGAGGAAAATATCCGCGTGATCACAGAAAAACTGGAGGAAGCATTCGCAGACAACGAAGAGTGGCTGGCAGTGCTTGGAGAGGCGGTTTACCAGTACCAGAAGAAGACTGTCCGCAAGATGATCCTGAAAGACCACAAACGTCCGGATGGACGTGCGATCAACCAGATCCGTCCTCTGGCGGCAGAGATCGATATCATTCCGAGAGTTCACGGTTCTGCAATGTTTACCCGCGGACAGACCCAGATCTGCAACGTTACTACACTGGCTCCGCTTTCCGAAGCGCAGAAGCTGGATGGACTGGATGAGTTTGAGATTTCTAAGAGATATATGCACCAGTACAATTTTCCGTCTTATTCTGTAGGAGAGACAAAGCCGTCCCGCGGACCAGGACGCCGTGAAATCGGACATGGAGCGCTGGCAGAGCGTGCGCTGATCCCGGTACTTCCTACAGAGGAAGAGTTCCCGTATGCGATCCGTACTGTATCTGAGACTTTTGAATCCAATGGTTCTACTTCTCAGGCAAGTATCTGTGCGTCCACAATGTCTCTGATGGCTGCCGGCGTACCGATCAAGAAGCCGGTTGCAGGTATTTCCTGCGGTCTGGTGACCGGAGATACCGACGACGATTATCTGGTTCTGACCGATATCCAGGGTCTGGAAGATTTCTTCGGCGATATGGACTTCAAGGTAGCTGGTACTCATGAGGGTATCACAGCGATCCAGATGGATATCAAGATTCATGGTTTGACCCGTCAGATTGTGGAAGAGGCGATTGCGAGAACCAAGGAAGCGAGAGAATATATCCTGACCGAAGTAATGGAAAAAACCATTGCGGCTCCGCGCCCGACCGTAGGACCGCTGGCTCCGAAGATCATTCAGATCCAGATCGATCCGCAGAAGATCGGCGATGTTGTTGGTCAAAGAGGAAAGACGATCAACGCTATCATCGAAGAGACAGGCGTTAAGATCGATATCTCAGACGACGGAGCGGTTTCTATCTGCGGCACAGATCAGGCGATGATGGATAAAGCGGTGGATTACATCCGCATTATCACAACTGAGTTTGAAGCCGGACAGATCTTTACCGGAAAGGTAGTAAGCATCAAAGAGTTCGGTGCTTTCCTTGAATTTGCACCTGGAAAAGAAGGACTGGTTCACATTTCCAAGATCTCCAAAGAGCGCATTAACCGTGTGGAAGATGTTCTGACCCTTGGCGATGTTGTGAAAGTTGTCTGCATGGGCAAGGACAAAATGGGAAGAATCAGCTTCAGCATGAAGGATGTTCCGGCAGAGGCATAATCTGCCGATCAAGTCAGATACCCCCGAGGCAAGCTACGGGGTATCTGACCCTCGCGGCAGTCGCCAAATGACATGCAAGCATGTCCGCTTGGCTCGTTGCCCGCGGGAATGAAAACAAAGGCTTTGGGATGGGGCGTGAAGCCTTGTTCCGAAGCCTTTTTCTTTCACAGGAGAGTCTTGCGGACTTCTCCGCAAAAAGTAACAGCGCAAAAGATAAGCCGGAAAACAGAGAAGCCAAAAGCGGATGGCGTCCGGTATCATCCATATCAGGATGAGGTAAGGTTTGCGGAAGAAAGGGAGAAGGAAGTATGAGATATCACAATATTACAAAGGATGACATGTTGAACGGAGACGGACTGAGAGTGGTATTGTGGGTGGCGGGCTGCAGCCATCACTGCAAGGGATGTCAGAACCCGATCACCTGGGATCCCAATGGAGGAATTCCGTTCGACGAAGCGGCGAAACAGGAGATCTTTGAACAGCTGGACAAGGATTATATTTCCGGAATTACTTTTTCCGGAGGGGATCCGCTCCATGCTGCCAACGAGGCGGGTGTGACGGCTCTCGCAAAAGAAATCGGGGAGAAGTATCCTTCCAAAGATGTCTGGCTTTACACCGGATACCGGTGGGAAGAGATCTGCGATCATGAGATCATCCAGTACACCGATGTGCTGGTGGACGGACGTTTTATTCTTGAGCAGCTGGATGTGACACTGCCGTGGAAAGGAAGTCCGAATCAGAGAGTGATCGATGTCAGACGGACTTTGGAGAAGGGAAAGATCATACTGTTTGGAGAGGACGAAAAAGATGGAAAAAATTAAGATACAGTATCTGAACGATGAAATTGAGAGACTGCGCTATATCGACGGAAAATCCGACTGGATCGACCTGCGCGCGGCGGAGGATGTGGAGATGAAGGCAGGAGAATTCCGGCTGATCCCGCTGGGTGTGGGCATGAAACTTCCGAAAGGCTATGAGGCACATATTGTTCCGCGGAGCAGTACCTTTAAAAATTTCGGGATCATTCAGACCAACCACATGGGTGTGATCGATGAGAGTTACTGCGGACCCAACGACTGGTTTTTCATGCCCGCCTACGCGCTTCGCGATACCGTGATCCATAAGAATGACAGAATCTGTCAGTTCCGGATCCAGAAACATCAGCCGGAGATCGTCTTCGAGGAAGTGGAACGCCTGGAAGGAGAAGACCGCGGCGGAATCGGAAGCACCGGTGTGAAATAAAATCTTCAAATAGAAAAAGGATTCCCTGATCAGACTGCCAGGACACAGAAAACGGCAGTTTGGTTGGGGATTTTTTCTGCTCCGCGAAACAAAATTGAACTAATTGAACTTTTTATAAAAAAAGGAACAAAAAGAAACTTTTTGGTTGATAAATCTTTCTGTACGTGTTATTATGAGTTCATGGATTTTGAAAGAAAGTTCAAAACATATAGAAGAACTTAAATGAAATTGAACTTTTTTGAAATCCCGACGTAATCCGCAGGATTGATAAGGAATATTATTGAACTTCCGGATTTCTATTATGACAGACAGGGAGGATCACATATGTCAAATGAAAGATTTGCGCAGAGACTGAGAACTGCAATGGAAGAGCATCAAATGAAGCAGGTGGATCTGGTCCGGGCAGCGCAGGAACAGGGAATGAAGCTTGGCAAAAGCCATGTCAGCCAGTATGTAAGCGGGAAAACGGTGCCGCGGACAGAGATTCTGAACTTTCTGGCGGCAGCGCTTCAGGTGGAACCGGATTGGCTGATGGGAAAGGAGACGGTGACAGAAAACGGCAGCCTGAAAGAAGCGGCTTCCGAGGGCGCGGATCTGGAAGATGGAAGCATGGAGAGAGAGGACAATAGTCGTGTTTTTCGAAAATCCACGAAGCTGGATCATGTGCTGTACGATGTCCGGGGACCGGTGGTTGAGGAAGCGGAACGTATGGAACAGGCAGGTGTCCGCATTCTGAAGCTGAACATCGGAAATCCGGCGCCTTTCGATTTTCATACGCCGGATGAGGTAATTCATGATATGCAGCAGCAGCTGACCCGATGCGAGGGCTATTCTCCGGCGAATGGGCTTTTTGCGGCGAGAAAGGCGATCATGCAGTATGCGCAGCTGAAAAACATCCCGAATGTATCTGTGGATGATATCTATACAGGAAACGGTGTCAGCGAACTGATCAATCTCTGCATGTCGGCGCTTCTGAACGACGGCGATGAGATCCTGATCCCTTCCCCGGATTATCCGCTCTGGACGGCATGTGCGACCCTTGCAGGAGGCAAAGCCGTTCATTATATCTGTGATGAACAGTCCGACTGGTATCCGGATATGGCGGATATCCGAAAGAAGATCACTTCCAGGACGAAAGCGATCGTTATCATCAACCCGAACAATCCTACGGGAGCGCTGTATCCAAGGGAAGTGCTTCAGCAGATCGTTGACATTGCAAGAGAACATCAGCTGATGATTTTTTCCGATGAGATTTATGACCGCCTGGTCATGGATGGGGAAGAACATGTATCCATCGCGTCGCTTGCGCCGGATCTGTTCTGCGTGACCTACAGCGGACTGTCCAAATCGCATATGGTCGCGGGATTCCGGATTGGATGGATGATTCTCAGCGGAAACAAACGGATCGCTGCCGATTATATCGAGGGAATCAAGATGCTTTCCAATATGAGACTCTGCTCCAATGTACCGGCGCAGTCGATCGTACAGACGGCACTGGGAGGGCATCAGAGCGTCAGGGATTACATTGCTCCCGGCGGAAGGATCTATGAACAGAGGGAGTATATTTATCAGGCATTGACGGATATTCCGGGAATCACTGCGGTGAAACCGAAAGCGGCCTTTTATATCTTCCCGAAGCTGGACGTCAGGAAGTTCCGTATCACAGACGATGAGAAATTTGTGCTGGATCTGCTGAAAGATAAGAAAATCCTGCTGATCCATGGAGGTGGATTCAACTGGAACCAGCCGGATCACTTCCGCGTGGTATATCTGCCCCGTCTGGAAGTGCTGAAAGAATCGGTGGGAAAGATCGCAGATTTTCTGTCCTATTATCATCAGTAAATAACATGAGACGGATTCCAGAATCACTTTACGGTGATCCTGAGATCCGTCTCATCACTTATCTGTGGCTATCTGTGGTCTTCAGAGGGATCCGGCAAGATCCGTTTTCTGCTTTTACAGATCCAGCTGGTCTGCTACGCGCAGGTCTTTGTAGTAGTATTCCAGATCGCGGTCGGTGATCTCCCGCAGTACCCGGCAGGGATTTCCTGCGGCAACGCAGTTTGCCGGAACATCGCGAAGAACAATGCTTCCGGCTCCGATCACAGAATTTTCCCCGATGGTAACACCCGGACAGATGACAACATTGCTTCCAATCCAGACATTGTCTTTGATGGTTACTTCAAACGAATACATTTCTCCGTGGGTGCGCAGGCTGTGATGCACCGGATGGCCGGTGGTGGTTAAAGTCGTAGCACAGCCCTTTGGCTTTTGACTGGAGCTGAAAATATTCCTGGGTATCTGTCCAGAGATATCCGCGGGCTTTTCTTTCTTCCATTTTTCTGTAATCATCACTCATTGTTTCTTTCCCCTTTTATATTTTTGGTTATCTTCTTTCATCTGTTTGGCTCTTTCAGCTGTACGGTATTGTTAGAAATCCGGAATTTCTTAAAGCTGTTGATGAAACTGGAAATCCTGCTGTAGCCATACTGCTTGACATCGAAGCCGCTGAAATGGCTGCGAAGGGCTTCGTGGACGATGCTCAGATTGTCGACCCGCCCGTTGTTGTTCTGAATAAACTCCGTCAGGAATTTCTCAATTTCCGGCCGGGAGACAGTGCTGTGCTTTTCCCTGACCAGATAGTTGTGTCCGGCTTTCAGAAGTTCAATATCATCCATGCTTTCCAGAAAGGTGGAAAGCTTGGAATATCCGTAGTTGCGGACGTCAAACTCGGAAAATTTCTTCTGAAGAACGTTTCCAACTTCGCTCAGTGTGGTATTTTTTCCGTGATCGTTGTTTTCCGTCAGGATTCTTGAAACTGTGCGTTCGATTTCCGCCTTGCTGGTGATTGCAGGAGTTTCCTCCAGCGAACTGCCGTAGCGGACGGAGGAATCGGAGATCACGTTGCTGGACGGTGAAACATCGTCCTCGTTCTGGGAAATGACTTCCAGAATCTTGAAGGCGTCACAGGCAACACGGAACGAGGAGGGAGTTTTCTGTTCTCCCATGCCAAGAACATACATTCCGGATTCTCTGAGGCGCTGTGCCAGTTTTGTAAAGTCAGAATCCGAGGAAACCAGACAGAATCCTTCCACATGGTTGGAGTACAGGATATCCATCGCGTCAATGATCATCGCGGAATCGGTGGAGTTTTTTCCGTTTGTATTGCTGTACTGCTGAATGGGATTGATCGAATACTGAAGGAGCTGTTCTTTCCAGCTGCGCTTTGAAATGTCTGTCCAGTCTCCGTAGATCCGTTTGTAGGTGGCAACCCCCTGGTCGGAGACCTCATCGAGAATGTATTTGATGTATTTCGGAGATACGTTGTCGGCATCGATCAGCACGGCAAATCTTCTGTCTTTCTGCTCCATAAGTCTGTCCTTTCTCGAAAATGATTTTGCATCTGTTTCCAGTTTAGTATAAATTGACAGTATGGTCAATGGACAAACCGATGTTTTTGCAGATGGTTTTTTGGATGTTTTTTTGATTGCATTTGAAACCGCGCCGCGTCTATAGTAAACTGGAAGATAAGATTTCTGCAAAGGAGGAAGAGAGAATGCTGGAGAAATTTCTGAACGCTGCCAGAGAGGAGGGACTGCTTCCATACGGTATGGAGCTGCGAATGGATGACATTGTTGCTGAAAGCTGGGAACAGACGCCGGGCAGGCGGTATCCGGTTTATTCCGCAGCCAAGAGTTTTACCGCCTCAGCAGTGGGAATGGCTGTAGATGAGGGCAAACTGAGTCTGGAGGATCCTCTGGAGCGGTATTTTGAACCGGAACTGAATCAGGCCGGCGGGGATACCGGAAAATTCTGGAGGCAGGTGACCATTCGAAGACTGCTGACCATGACGATTCCGGGGCTGCCGTTCCGGCCGTCCGGAGACGACTGGCTGGCGGACTGTTTCTCAAAAATGCCGGACCTGGCTGGCGGCGTGTGTTTTTCTTACTCCAATCTTCCCGCGTACCTGGCGGGCGTAGCGGTGGAACGGGCGGTTGGTGAAAATACAGTGGATTATCTGGAACGAAAGCTGTTTCGTCCTCTGGGGATCGATCATCCTACGGTGCAGTTTTGCCCTAAAGGACATTTCTACGGTGCCACCGGAATGGAGCTGACAGCCCATGAACTTGGAAAATTGGGACAGTTGTATTTGAATCGAGGGGTCTGGAAAGGACAGAGGATTCTTTCGGAAGCCTGGTGTCAGGAAGCGGTCAGCTGCCAGGCAGATAACCGGGAAGGCGGATACGGATATTTCTTCTGGGTGCGCCCGGACGGAGGTTATACGATCCGGGGAAAATGGGGTCAGCGATGCTATATATTCCCGGAGGAACAGACGGTCGTGAGCTGGGTTTCTCACCTGCCGGAAAAAGAGGACACCGACCGGCAGGAAGAATTGTTTCAGAAATTGCTGGTTCCGGAAATCAGAGCAGCAAGAAAAAAGCAGTAAAATAGAAAAATTGCGCAGAAAAAAAGAAAAAAGCCGTCGGTTAAGGTATACTTTTAAAACGTGAATGAAGGGAAAGGGGAAAACAAATGAATCAGAAAGAGAGAATGCTGGCGGAACTGCCATACCGTGCATGGCTGGATGGACTGGCAGAGGAACGTCAGGAGAACAAAAAGAAAGTGTTTCAGTTTAATCATACCAGTCCAGAAGAGCAGGAGACGCTGGACCGGCTGATCCGTGAGATCATCGGTGTGCACGGGGAAAAGCTGACGGTAGAGCAGCCGTTTCACTGTGACTACGGCAGCAATATTGAGGTTGGGGAAAACTTCTTTGCAAACTATAATCTGACAATCCTGGATGTGGCGAAGGTTGTGATCGGAAGCAATGTGCAGATCGCGCCGAACGTGTCCATTTATACAGCGGGACATCCAGTGGATCCGGAGGCGAGAAATTCCGGTTATGAGTACGGAATCGGGATCACCATCGGGGATAATGTGTGGATCGGCGGCAATACGGTCATCAATCCGGGTGTCCATATCGGCAGCAATGTGGTGATTGGCTCCGGAAGCGTGGTGACGAAGGACATTCCCGACAATGCGATTGCAGTTGGGAATCCATGCAGAGTACTTCGCTATCTGACGGAAGAGGATAAAAAGTATTACTACAAAGACCGGGAGTTTGATGTAGATTACCGGGAGTAGTGAGTTCAGAAATGTATTGAAAAATCAACAGATCAGTCAGAACGAGGGAGAGCCGCCGGGTCACAGAGAGGATCCGGCGGCTCTCCGCTGCACTCAGTTACAAAGGGAGGCTGTGATTCTCTACAAGGCTTTGCGGACTCTTACAGCCGCAGCTTTCCAGTTTTCTTTTGTATGCCAGCAGAGTGTCTCATTTCGGAGTTCAAGCTCCGGCAGATTATCAGAATAACTTCCTGCTATGGCAAATTCACATCCTTCCGGCAGTTTCACATAAGGATCTTCGGTCAGTTCCCCGCCAAAGGTATGAAATACCGCGAATCCCTCCGTTCCATCCATTCGAAGAATTCCCTGCCATCCTTTCAGATGCCGCCAGCTGGTCTGTTCTGTTCCGAAAAATCTGGTGACGCCGTGTCTGATCACCGGAGCGATTTCGTGATAGAACGCAATTCCGTCTTCGATCGCCGTCCACTGTTCTGACGTCAGATTCAGGACATCTCCGGACAGACACATACGTCCCAGGAAGGTTGCCGCCATGGAATAGACGATCCTCTGACGGGAATCGCACTCACGGATCACCGCCCAAATCTGGCTTTGACGGGGAAGGATCGCCCGGTGAAGATTTGCCGCGATCACCGGTATCTCGAGACATTCATGGGCATCGGAAAAAGATGCCATACTGCAAAGCTCCATCATCAGCGGTTCCATCTTACTGCCTCCGGATGCACAGTTTTCCAGAACAATCCCGGGAATTTCTTCTTTCACTTTTTCAATGAATTTCCTGGATGCCTCCATATTCCGGCGCAGACCCTCGCCCAGGGATTCCGCTCCATCGCATCCGACGCCGATTGTATCGTTGTAGTCCATCTTCATATAACCGAAGCCATACTTTTTCAGAGTTCCGATGACAACCGCTGATAAATACTTTTGTACCCAGGGATCTGTCATCTTCCAGAACCTCCGTGAGTCAGTTTCCAGCACACTGCCGTTTCTGTAAAGCAGATGGTCCGTTTGGTTCCATGCGTCGGCTGCACACCCCACATTGTCAATCTCAAACCAGATTCCGGGGATCATCCCCGCTTCACGGATTGCTTCAACGGTTTTTCCCAGTCCCTCCGGAAACAGCTCCGGGGAAACGGCATAATCACCCATGGAAGAATACCAGGGGATTCCCTCCCGTTTATACCATCCGCAGTCGATGACAAAATATTTCAGATCTTTGCCCTTTATCTTTTCCAGAATTTGAACGATATTTTCATGGGACGGGCAGCCCCAGGTCGTGCAGTATTCGTTGAACATCACCGGAAGTTCCTGTTCGCACTCCGGTCCCTGTTCGCAGGCGCTGTCCATCGATCTGGTCAATCTTTGAGAAACACTGTCCACATCTCCGCAGGCAACGGTCAGGATCGCTGTCGGCGTCTGAAAACTTTCTTCAGGCAGAAGTTCCTTTTTCCAATGTCCGAAGTCATAATCTGCCAGGCCTCCGGACAGCGACACACTGTCATCTTTCCGGAAGACCTCCATCTGCCAGGACGCGTTGTGCGCGAGCATTGCACCCCACAATACACCGTTTTTTCTGTCCTCCATCATCAGCCATGGAAAAAAATGGTTCACCGCCATGGAACCGACCTGTCCGAATCGTTCGCATCGGATTCCGTGTCCCGACCAGGATGGTTCCAGGTTCAGCTTTTCCAGCGGATCACTTTCCAGTCTTCCTTCCATGCTCCAGTCTGAGCGCAGCCGGTGCAGCACCAGATGTTCCGGCGCGTCCCCAGGCGCAAAAGGAGTAATTCCTCCGATGGAAAAACTCTCGAGAAGTTCCAGACCACAGACGGACGCGCTTTGATTTCGGAATACAACGAAGGATTCCAGAGTTTCCGCCCCGTTTTTCCAGATCAGATGATGGTCAGCCTCATAGCCTCTTTCATCCCGGCAGCAGGTAATAATTTCCGTATGAGACGGATCTTCCGTTACTTCCTGCCGTTCAAATTTCATTTTCTGTACACTGCCGCTCTGACGCATGGTCTTTCCGCCGGCATACGCTCCCGTGTATACATCTCCCTCCAGCTTCAGCTGAATCAGCGCGTCGATTTCCTGATGTTTCTCCGTCCATGTCAGCGGTTCCATCTCCGCCGGTAAAAGCATCAGTTCTGCCAGACGTTTTTCATCATCCAGGAAATACAGCGCTTTCATGTCCCCAAGCATGTAGCTTTCCAGTAATTTTACTCCCATTTGCTACCTCCCGTAAGATCATTTGAAATTATTTTATTAGAACTTCTTTTTTGGAGTTCAATCCATTGATTCAGGGGCTTTTGAATAGGCGGTGAGATTTTTTTAGGGATTTCGTTGAGTGCAAAAAATTTCAGTTCTTCCACTTCATTTTCCTGCTTTCGCAGTGTTCCGGTGTAGTTCCGGCAGATGTACACGATAAATATTGGAAACCTCGTCTTCTGCCGTTTCATCCAGTTCTACAGAACCGCCCGCATATCCCCAACAATGGTTGTCACTCCTTTTCTGCAGAAGAATCCGTCCTTTTTCATCTTCCACAATTACACTGGCACCGACCTGCAGCAGTGGCCTGTGACCAACGATTTTTCTCAAATCCATAATATAATCGGACATATTAGTTCCTCCTGGCTTAATTTTATAACTTTTTTCAAATTATAACACACACGCTCAGGAGGGCACAAGCTTTCGTAAAAGGCGTAGACCTGGTGGAAAGAAATGAAAAAAAGTATTCAGCATCCATATGTTTTGTGGTATGATAGGATGGAATATGGAAAAAGGAGCATGAAATACAAATGAGTATCCGGATGATCGGAATTGACCACAGCCTTGCAGGACTGGACGTCAGGGCGAAGTTTTCGTTCACAAAGAAGAGCGCTGCGGAGGCGATGGAGCAATTCAAAGAACTGGAGGGAGTGAAGGGCTGTGTCCTGCTTTCCACCTGTAACCGCATGGAACTGTGGGCGAGCACCACAAAGGAATGCGAGCAGGATCTTCTCGTATGGCTGTGCCATTACAAAGGACTGGCGCCGTTTGAATACGACCGGTATTTTGTAAAAAGAGAAGGAAGGGAAGCGGTGAAGCATTTGTTTTCACTTGCCTGCGGACTGAAATCCATGATCCTGGCGGAGGATCAGATTCTGACGCAGGTGCGGGAGGCGCTTTCTCTTTCCAGAGAAAATTACTGCGCGGACAATGTGCTGGAGGTGTTGTTCCGAAGCGCAGTGACGGCGGCGAAGCGGGTGAAGACCGAGGTGGTTTTTACCCACGCAAACAATACCGCCATGGACCGGGCCATTGCCATGCTTGCGGATACAGGGTACAGCCTGAAAGGGAAAACCTGTATGGTGATTGGAAACGGAGAGATGGGACGGCTGGCGGCGCTGACGCTGAAACGTGCCGGAGCCGATGTGACGGTTACGGTACGCCAGTACAGAAGCGGTGTCGTCAACATTCCGGAAGGGTGCAGAAGGATCAATTACGGGGATCGGATGGAATTGTTTCCGTCCTGTGATCTGGTAGTGAGCGCCACTTCCAGTCCCAATTATACGATACGGAGAGAGCTGCTGGACGGAATCGTCCTGGAGCACCCGATGATCCTGATCGATCTTGCGGTGCCTAGGGATATTGAGCCGTCACTCAGTGAGATGGAACAGATTTCTCTGTACGATATTGATGCCTTCCGTCTGCGGGGGGACGAGGGCAATGAGGCTGCGCTGCAGAAGGCGCACAGGATCCTGGACGAAGAAATGGGGGATTTCTATCTCTGGTATGAAGGGCGGGACCTGGTACCGCGGATCAAACATGTGGAGACGGAGGCTGTGGAGGATCTGAACCTCCGGATCCAGAAGATTTTACGGAAACTTCCCATGGAAGAACAGGAACAGACGATGCTGAAACAGCAGATCGATACGGCAGTTGAGAAGGTCGTCAACAAGATGATGTTCGGAATGAAAAATTCCATGGAACGGGAAAACTTTATCGCCTGTCTGGTAAGCCTGGAAAAGCTTTATCAGAAAGACGAATAATATCGCCGTAACAGTTCAGCCAGATGAACTGTTACGGCATCCACCCATGAAAAATCGCTTCGCGATGGGGTGGATGCCCATAAACACTACGTTTTCATACGGTCTGCGCAGCAAATGCGCAGACCTGGCTGAATAATTACATATTGCAGCCATTCAGCCGGCTGAACGGTTGCATAATATCACTTCAGGAGGAGAAACATATGGAAATTCGGATTGGCAGCAGAGAAAGCCGCCTGGCAGTGATCCAGAGTGAGATGGTTCAGAACTGGCTGAAAAGCCGTATGCCCGAGGCGGAGGTCTCGATTCTGACGATGAAAACCACCGGCGATATCATTCTGGACCGCCCGCTGGCGCAGGTGGGAGGAAAAGGATTGTTTGTCAAGGAGTTGGACCGGGCGCTGATGGATGGAAGGACGGACCTTTCCGTTCACAGCCTGAAAGATCTGCCGATGGAAGTTCCGGAAGAACTGCCTGTCGTGGCATATTCCGCAAGGGAGGATGAAAGAGATGTCCTGATCATTCCGGAAGGGGCAACGGAGATTGACTTTTCGAAACCCATAGGGACTTCCAGCCTTCGGAGAATCCTGCAGCTGAAAAGGCTGTATCCGGAGGCTTCCTTTGAGAGCGTGCGGGGAAATCTGGTTACCCGCCTTCGCAAGTTGGAGGAGGGAAATTATTCCGCTCTGATCCTTGCCAGCGCAGGAGTGAAACGGATGGGTCTGGAACATCGGATCAGCCGGTATTTCTCTGTGGACGAGGTGATCCCGGCGGCAGGCCAGGGAATCCTTGCGGTACAGGGAAAACGCGGGCAGGATTATCGTTATCTGGAGGCGTACGACGACAGGAACAGCCGCTTTGCGGCTCTGGCGGAACGGGCTTTTGTGCGGGCGCTGGATGGAGGATGTTCATCTCCTGTTGCCGCGCATGCAGTGATCGACGGGGAACAGCTGACTCTGACCGGTCTTTATTACGGCGGAGACGGGGATCATTATGAGACAGCTGTGCTCCGGGGAAAGGTTTCGGAAGCGGAAAAGATCGGAATGAGGCTGGCAGGACAGTTCAGAAAGGATATACGGGTAGAATGACGAGACAGGAAAAACAGGAGAAAACAGAACAGACGGGAAAAGTCTGGCTGGTGGGAGCCGGTCCCGGGGACGCAGGGCTGCTGACGTTGAAAGGAGCGCAGGTGCTGGAACAGGCACAGGTGGTGGTCTATGACAGTCTGGTGGGCGACGGCGTGCTGGCGATGATCCCGTCCGGTGCAGAGACGATCAACGTGGGAAAACGTGCGGGAAACCACACAATGCCTCAGGAGCAGATCAATCAGGTGCTGCTGGAACAGGCGCAGAGAGGGCGCCGCGTCGTGCGGCTGAAAGGCGGAGACCCGTTTCTGTTTGGCAGAGGCGGCGAGGAACTGGAGCTTCTTGCCGCTCATGACATTCCTTACGAGATCGTTCCCGGGATCACATCGGCAATCGCGGTTCCGGCTTATAATGGAATCCCGGTGACCCACAGGGATTTTTGTTCTTCTGTCCATGTGATCACAGGGCATCAGAAGAAAGGGGAGCCGCTGAAGATTGATTTTGAAGCGCTGGTCAGAACCAGGGGAACGCTGGTGTTCCTGATGGGGATTTCGGCGCTTCCGGCGATCATGGAGGGACTGCTCGCGGCGGGTATGGATCCGGAAATGCCCTGCGCGGTACTTTCCCGGGGAACGACAGCGTTTCAGAAATGTCTGACCGGCGCGGTGGGAACCATGGAGCAGACGGTGAAAGCACATGGCGTTGTGACACCGGCGATCATCGTGGTGGGAAAAGTCTGTGGACTGCATCAGGAATTTGCGTGGTACGAAAAGCTTCCGTTGGCAGGCTGCCGGGTGGTGGTGACACGGCCAAAGGGACGTTCCGGCCGGATGAGCCGTCTGCTCCGGGAGAAAGGGGCGGAGGTGCTGGAACTGCCGTCCATCGAGACCGTTCCGGCACAAGATTGCTCCGCACTGCAGGGTGCGCTGGAGCAGATTTTCAGGTATCACTGGGCTGCGTTTACCAGTCCGTACGGCGTGAAGGTGTTTTTCGATGAACTTCTGAAAAGCGGACGGGACACGCGGGCTCTGGCTCATCTGAAATTTGCGGCGATCGGAGAGGGAACGAAGAAGGCGCTGGCGGAACATGGGATTCTGGCGGATCTGCTTCCGGAGGTCTATGACGGGGCGCATCTGGGAGAGGCGCTGGCAAAAACCTGCGGTCCGAACGAAAAGATTTTGATTCCGCGGGCAGCGATCGGTTCCGAAGAGCTTATCCGAGAGCTGTCTGTCCGGGAGGATCTTCAGGTTGAGGATGTGCCGATTTATGAGACGAACTACCTTACGCCAAAGGTTCTGGAGGAAGAAAAATTATTTGAGGACGGTGCGGTAACGCTTGCCGTATTTACCAGCGCCTCCACGGTCAGAGGTTTTCTGGCGGCAGTGCCGGAAATAGATGTGCGCCGGGTGACGGCGGTATGCATCGGACCGCAGACGGCGGCTGAGGCTGAGGCGGCGGGAATGCAGACGGTGACTGCGCCGAAAGCAACGATGGAATGTCTTGCTGCCTGCGTGGAACAGGTGTATCTGGCGCAGGTACAGGACAATGCAGGAAATTAGAGGTTCAGACACACTGTGGAGCGGGACATGGATTCCCGGCAGCGGGGAAGAACATAAAAACAGGAGAGAAAGCAAGTATGAAGACGGAAAGATCAGAAAAATTATACGAAGAAGCAGTCAAATACATCCCGGGCGGAGTCAATTCTCCGGTCCGCGCTTATGGAAATGTAAATATGAGCCCACGGTTTATCCAGGGAGCGACGGGAGCGTATGTGTTTGATGCGGACGGCAACCGGTATGTGGATTATATCTGTTCCTGGGGTCCGATGCTCCTGGGACATAACAACCAGGAGATTCTGAAAGCGGTAGTGCGCGCCTGTGACAGCGGGCTGAGTTTCGGAGCGGCGTCCGAGATCGAAGTGGAGATGGCGAAATTCATCTGTGAGAGAGTGCCGGCAATCGAGATGATCCGTATGGTAAACTCCGGAACAGAGGCAGTCATGAGCGCTGTCCGTGCGGCAAGAGGTTTTACCGGAAGAAATAAGATCATCAAATTTATGGGCTGCTACCACGGACACAGCGACTGCCTGCTGGTAAAGGCAGGTTCCGGTGTTATGACAGCGGGAATCCCAGACAGCGCCGGAGTTCCAAAGGGCTGTACGGAGGATACCCTGTCAGCGGTCTACAACGATCTGGACAGTGTTGAGGAACTGCTGGACAAGAACAAGGACGAAGTAGCGGCAGTGATCGTGGAACCGGTGGCTGCAAATATGGGTGTCGTGCCTCCAAAGGAAGGCTTTCTTCAGGGACTGCGTAATTTGTGTGACAAGCACAAGACCCTGCTGATCTTTGACGAAGTGATCACCGGTTTCCGTCTTGGCTTTACCGGCGCTTCGGGAAAATATCAGGTGACGCCGGATCTGATCACATACGGAAAGATCATCGGCGCAGGAATGCCGGTGGGCGCTTACGGAGGAAGAAAAGAAATCATGCAGATGGTTTCTCCCTGCGGTCCTGTCTACCAGGCGGGCACCCTCAGCGGCAATCCGGTGGCGATGGCAGCCGGACTGACCCAGCTGAAATATCTCTATGAAAATCCGAAACTTTATGAGGATCTGACGGCAAAAGGCCATCGGCTGTACGGCGGCATGAAAGAACTGGTACACAGATATCAGATGCCGTACACCGTCAATTACGTAGATTCTCTCGGATGTATGTTCTGTACACCGGAGGAGGTTACCAATTACGCGCTGGCGAAGACTTCTGACACAAAGGCGTTTGCGGAATATTTTGCCTGGATGCTGAACCACGGATTCCATCTGGCATCCTCTCAGTTTGAGGCGATGTTCCTGTCTGAGGCGCATACCGATGCGATGATCGATGACACACTGACTGCGGTGGAGGATTATCTGAAGGAGCAGAGAAAAAAATGAAAACAGGTCTGGAAGAAGCCTATCTTGTAAGGGGCGGGAAAAAACTCCGGCTCGGGTATACGACAGGTTCCTGCGCTGCTGCGGCGGCGCAGGCTGCCGCTGTGCATCTTCTGACTGGAAAACGACCGGAAACAGCAGAATTGCTGACACCGAAGGGGATCCTGCTTCGGCTTCCGGTCCGTTTTTTTCATGAAACGGAGGGTGCTGTAACCTATGGGGTGAAAAAGGATGGGGGTGACGATCCCGACGCGACCCACGGGCTTTGGATCCTGGCAACGGTAAGCCGCGTGTCCGGAGAAGAATTGATCATCGATGGCGGAGAGGGCGTCGGCAGAGTGACCCGGCCGGGACTGGATCAGCCGGTGGGCTCCGCGGCGATCAACCGTGTTCCGCGGAGAATGATCCGGGAACAGGTCCTCGCGGTGATGGAAAAAGCCGGATATTCCCAGGGAATGAAAGTGGTCATTTCCGTTCCGGAAGGGGAGGAGACGGCGAAGCGTACCTTTAATCCGAGACTTGGGATTGTCGGAGGTATTTCCATCCTTGGCACCAGCGGCATTGTCATGCCTATGAGTGAGGAAGCGCTGATCGCGACGATCCGTGTGGAGATGGAAATGCAGAAGGCTGCAGGGAAAAAATTTCTGCTGATGGTACCCGGAAATTACGGGGAGGATTTTCTTTCCCGGTATCCGCAGGTGGACACCTCGCTGGCGGTGAAATGCAGCAACTATGTGGGCGCTGTGCTGGAAATGGCAGCGGAGATGGGGTTTGAGGGAATCCTGTTTGTTGCCCACATTGGAAAATTTATCAAAGTTTCCGGCGGCATCATGAACACACATTCCCACCAGGCGGACTGCCGGGCGGAGCTGCTGGCGGCACAGGCGCTGCGCCGGGGAGCAGATATCGAAACCGCACAGCAGATCCTGAATACGGATACCACGGAGGAGGCAGTAAGGATCCTGAAGGAAGCGGGAATGCTGAAGGAAACGATGGAGGAAGTGATGGAACGGATCGTCTCTTATATGCAGCATCATGTTCAGGGACAGCTCCGGACAGAGGCGATTGTATTTTCCAGCGTGTACGGAGTACTTGGAGAAAGCGCAGGTGCAAAGGAACTGATCGGTCAGTTTCAGAAACCGGACCAATAGAGAAGGGGGATGAAAAGTATGCAGAAGGTATATTTTCAGAGAGGGTTTCACGAAAGAAACCATCCGGAAGAACAAAGAAAACCTGGCGTGGAAGTGAAAGTTGGAAAAGAATTTTCCTGGGAAGGAAAACTCTGGAAGATTCCGGCAGTCTATCTGTTTGAAGAGGGTGTCGTGATGGATCTCTGCTGCCGGATCGATCCGGACAGCCTGCGAAGATATTACAGGGAACGGGAACAGTTTTCCGGACGGGGATGGACGGATTCGGAGATCTTTGCGTTTTTGGAAGCAAAGAATCCCTGGCCGCACAGCACTTGCATACGGCTGAACATCAACGGAAAAAATCTGCTGCAGGAAGGTTCCTCGGGAGGAGGATGGATGCCGGAAAGCTGCAGGGGCAGTGACGGGAACAACGCCGCTGTGCATCAGGATCCGCAGCTCCGGAAAATCCTGGATGATTATCTGTGCGATCGGGAACATGCCTGGTATTTCAGCCGCTGCTGTTTTCGATGGGCAGACGGAGAAAAACCGGAAACAGCGGATACGCTGCACGCAATAACAGCAGAATTTGCGATGGAACCGATGGAAATGCCCGGATTCTGCTTTGTCACCAGGGAAGGGGAAGCGCCCAAAAGCCTCCCGTTTCGCTGTCCGCTGGACGGAAAGGAAGGCGTGCTGAATATCCGGGAATGTTTTTCCAGAAAACTTGAGGAGGAACTTTTTCGTGATTTGCCGGCGCCGGGACGGGGAGCACAGGGTACACGCATTGTGGAGGATCCGGATGTGGAATACCCGCTGTACCAGAACGTGATATCCTGGAACGTGGAACCGGAATGGCTGCGTTCTGCCTGTACGATCGTTGACTGCAATTCCTCCGGCGGCCATCCAGGAAGAAAGTCAAAAGAAGGAGAGGGTCAGGAAACAGGCAGCCAGACATCGGAAGTCATCGGGTCCAGTGCAGTTTACACATTCTATACGGGAACCGATAACAAAGAAAACTCCTATTCCAGTTCGGCTCTGACTTTCGAAAGACAGGCGGAAACGAGATGGCAGGTGAACTTTATCCGCAAGAACAGTGAACATCTGCTGGTGGAAGTGCTGGAACGTGGCTGAAATTGCTTTCATCGAAAACAATTTTCCAACACGGATTAAAGGGTGATCCAATAACGCTGCAGAATCTTTCCGTTTCTCTGGTCCACGACTTCGTTTTCCAGAACGCCGCCGCTGCGCAGAATGATCTTTGCGGAAGCAGGATTTTCCTTGTAGCAGGAAATCAAAATCTTCTTCATCCCCATATTCCGGCAGATTTCCTTTGCAAGCTTCAGCTGCATGGTTGCGTAGCCTTTGCGGCGTTCGGAGTGCCGAATGCTGTAGCCGATATTGCCGTAGAAATTCAGTAAATCTTCGTTCAACTCTTTGCGGATATCCAGCATACCGATCAGTTTGTTGTCGGAACGGCGGACAGAAATGTATTGCGTGTCCGGTACCCAGTGTTCCGGGCAGGTTTCTCGGTGCTCGACTTTCTGGATCCAGTCATACCATTCGTTCATATCATCATACCGGCGCAGATTGGAACATCCGTCCATACTGCCGCCTTTCTCCAAAAACTCCACACGATACCGGGCGACAGCGTTCAGGTCGGAGGGGAGCACTTTTCGTAATGTGAGAATTTCATTTTCAGCTTTTTCCAACATTTTTAATTCCTTTCTGTTTCCCTGATCTTTTGAGAAACATGACCTTATTTTGCTTGTATGAAGCTGTATGTTTTTGCAGATCATAATCTTTCAGGTCGCATAATTTTCATCATGATATCACAACGAACAACAGAAATCAAGTTCCCGCAAGAGGGGGTGGGGTAAGTTCCTAAAAAGCAAACAACCGCTTGATTATGCGACATACTTCGGTAATACGATCCTGCGCCTCGGGCGTTTGCGCTGTTTGCGTAATTTCTGTACGTGCTTCCATGTTTGTGCAGCGTTTTATTGTGTTAGTTTAGTTGAAAAAATTCATACCTCCGTGATATACTCATATCAGATGCAGGACGAAGCAGCACATAGGGAGAGATTTTTTTTTCGAAAAAAAGCAACAAGTCTTTTTCGGACTTACTGCTTTCACTGACCGCCAGTGTGCGGCTGGTATTCAACTTTTTTTCATGTATATTATCCTCCTATTTTTGAGGTGTCTTCAAGATAAAATTCAAGGTATCCACATTTCGGACATACAGCAACTCGAATCTTACCAAGGCTATTCTTAAACAATCCCGGCTTAGTTATTCTTAGTCCGTATGCCCCTCTTTCAACTTTCACATCATAATTTTCAGCCATATCAGATTCACAACGCACGCACTTTCTCATATTCACATTACCTCCTGGATTTATCACTGCTCTGCAAATGAGAAATTATTTGCAGAGATTTTCAGGTTAACAAATAATTAAAGATTTTTCCTCCATACCACTCGGCTCCGCAACTTAGAAATTTGCCGCTCCATCTTATGTTTTATTATACTAGGTTCAAGGCTCAAATTCTACCAGTTTCCCTTTTTATTTTACGAAATAGCAGGATGACCGTCTGTTCACTTGTTTGTGCTACATTATGGCACATGTGCATTTTCGTTCGTTTTCTATATCATGCTGCAAATTTACAAAAACCTCTTGACAAATTTTCTCTACAAATGTAAGATATAATTGTACTACATGAGTAGAAAGGAGAATAATCATGATGAAAAAAAGAATCCAGAAATTGCCTGATTCAGAACTGGACGTGATGATCGCATTGTGGAATGGACACCAGGAAATGACCAGAAGCGAGATCGAGGAATTCATGAACCAGAAAAAGAAACTGGCTCCGACGACGATTCTTACGCTTCTTTCACGTCTGGAAAAGAAGAATTTTGTTTCTGTAAAGAAGGAGGGAAAAGCGAACCTTTACAGTGCGCTTGTCACTCAGGAGGAATATCAGCAGCAGGAAGGGAAACATGTATTGGAAAAGCTGTATGATAACTCTTTGAAAAATTTCGTTGCGACGCTGTACCAGGGAAAGCAGATCGATCAAAACGATATTGAAGAACTGGAATCCTTTTTGCAGGAATTGAAATAAAATAAGAACCCGTCGGAGCACCAGATTGAAACACTGAATACAGTCTGTTGCCGAAAAGGCAGAACGGAGGGTATTATGGGAGAAGGAAAAAGAAAAAGAGCTTCCGTCTGGATGTTATGGTTTTTGATTTTTAACGTTTGTATTTGGGGACTGGTGGGGTGCTCCAGAAAAGAAGAGAATGAAAAAGCGGTTTCTTCGGAACATGAAGCTGTTTCAGAAGCTGAAAGCGAAAGCGTATTGGACAGCAGCGAGGAAGAGTAGGCTGCGGCGGAAACGACGCAGATTCCACAGACTTCACAAACTCCGCTGGAGACGGAACCGGTGGATGAATCGGATTTGAATGAAGAGCAACAACAGACAGAATCAAAGCCGGATTCTGAACGACAGGAGGAAACGGAAGCGGATCCAGACGCCACGGTATCCATAGAAAACTATCTTGTAAATGGCGAATGGAGGAAGCTCAAGGATATTCTGAATATGCAGCCGACGGAATCGGGACAATTTGGGGATATCGGAGAAGCCTATGAGATTGATGGGTTTTATATCACGTGGAGCAGTTATATGATGGAAGACGAAGGGTCCTACACGATGAAAAACAGTGGCAGCACTTCCGTAAGTATTTACGGAGTTAAAGTTGGGGACACAATCGTAAAAGCAGATTCTGCCCTGAAAGACAATGGCTGGACTTCTCTGAACGACGGAAGGCAATATATTGTCATTTTCAACGGAAGAAATATTGCGATTGATTTTGATCTGGATGACAACCAGGCGATCACAGGCTGGTACCTGTGCAACTGGCCGGAAGGAGATTTCTCAGAAAATTTCGTTGGCCTTGAAAATCAACAGATCAACGGAGTGCCTGCCCAGATCAATGTCTACGAAGGGGAATACAAATATGAGCTAGCCCATACAGGACTCGATATCACAGAATATTACACCGTGATCGTGGAAAATGTAACAGACGATTCCTTTGATTTTACCATCTACTATGCAGATGATCTTGCGGACACCAGGGACGTTGTTTTCCGGACGCATACGGCAATTTTTGAGGGAGATGGAACTTACGCCAGGTACCACGGAACGGAGTATAACCTGGAATTTACTTTCCCGAATGACCGCAATACCCTTCCGGATGCAGTAGATATGCAGATTTCCGGATATGAGCCGGTCGAGGGACTGACATTCTGCAATCATGCGATACCGGGTCATGAATTCAGCTGACCGGCGGCAATTCAAGAAGCCGAATGACGGTTACGATCGGTGGATTCCATGTTGGCAGAAGAGATAAGGAGGGGATGGTATGGCAGACTTTCTTTTATATATTCTGAAAATAAATCTGCTGGCGGCGGCTGTAATCCTGCTGACTGCCATGGTATCAAGAAATCTTGCCCGGAAATATTCTGTTCGATGGAAATACCGCATCTGGCTGGCACTGGCAATTCTTTTGCTTCTCCCGATGCATGTTCCGGAGTCCTGGAATGTGGTAGAGATTCATGTCCCGGCAGTTTTTGCCATTAAAACACAACAGTCGAATCTGCCGAAGGTGACTGGGATGGCGGAACCTGCAGAGCCAGAAACAGCTGGAACACAACAAGATGTGCTGCAATCTTCCGACACAGGAGAAACTTCACAGGCAGCAGTTCAGCAGCAATCACCAGAGAACCGGAACACCGGAATTTCAGAGACGGCTTCTGCATCCGTCCGGCGGATTTCGATGGAACATGCAGCAAAGCTTGCAGCGGCAATATGGGCGGCGGGAGCGCTGTTTCTGGGAGTGAAAAAAACATTGGAGACGCATTTTACCGGAAAAGCGCTTCGCCGTTGGAATATGCCGAACTGGAACCGTTCGCTGGAACGGGAATATCGAAAGATCTGTAAAAGCATGAAAGTGAAACGCGCGCCGCGCCTGATGCTGAACAGCCGGTTGACCACCCCTCTTCTTATGGGATTCCGGCATCCATGCATCTGTCTTCCTCAGACCGGATATACCGTGGAGGAACAGGAATTGATCCTGCGGCATGAACTCTGCCATTACAGGAGAAAAGACCTGTGGTATAAGCTTCTGATGAATCTCCTGTGTATTATTTACTGGTTTAATCCTGCACTGTGGTGGATGAAGAAGGAAGCGGACTGGGATATTGAATTTCTCTGTGATGAGACGGTGATGGAAACGCGTACCGTGCAGGAAAGAATCCTGTACAATCGTCTGCTGGCAAGAACAGCCGTCGGTAAAAATTCGGTTTCAGGACTTACCACCAGCTTCAACGACAGTCTGATGAACCTGAAAAAAAGGATGGTGAATATCATGCGCGCCGGAGAAATGAAGAGAGGCAGCGCGATCACCGCATGTTTTCTGGCTTTGTTCTTGTTGGGAAACGCATTGACAGGATGTTCCGTGCAGGGCGGCGCCGGTTCTTCTCCCACAGCCGATGGGAAGCAAACGCAAACGGTGGATCCCGGACCGGAATCACAGGACCCTTCTGGTGAACAGATGCCGGATACGCAGGGGGTAAGCGGCGGAGAAACGACGGACAATTCCCGGCAGGTTTTGGATACGCAGCCATTGGAAGATCAGAGTGCAGAAGAGCAAAATTCGCCTGATGAAAACACGGGTGATGATGTTTCCTCCTCCGTTTCGCCGACACAGACGCCACAGCAGCCGGAGGCAACGCCGGAAGCGGAGGCGCGTCCGATGGATGTGCCTGAAGAAGATCCTGCGCCAACGGATATACCCGAAGAAGACCCTGAGCCGACGGATACACCGCCGGAATCTGTACCGTCCGAGCCGGAAGTTGAGCTGATTGATTATATGAACAGTAATCAGGTTCAGGAATTTGCGGAAGATATGGGAATGGAACAGGTTTCGGGACAGATGTTTGGAGAAGAATATGGACACAGATATGAAAATTCCTATGCTGGTATTGAATGGCAATATATCGATGAAGATCATTATGACTGGGATAATCCGAACCGTATCTATGATTACAGGGGATCGGTATGGTGTGAAGGAAGCTCAGAAATCAGCGTATATGGAGTTACCTGTGGAATGAAGATCGATGAAGTCCGTGAAACAATGCGTGCTGACGGATGGGATGTCATTGGCTTGTATGAGAAGGCTTTTCTGCGGTATACAGCCTCCGGTTACGACCGGGAGTATGTTCAGTTTGAAACAGACGGAACAACAATTACCCGGTGGTACTGGTGCAACTGGCCGGAGGGAGATTTCTGATAGGAGTCAGTAAGCGTTTCTGGAGAATGTGACCACAAGTGAAGAATAATTATTTTGAGATCAGACAGCGCATCTTCTGCGTTGTCTGATCTCGACTATGCGCCTTTTCCCCCTTACATAGAACAGGATGATTTCCGCATTAGGAATAGGAATGTACAAGTTGCATTTCTTTTTTTTGTATATTATAATAAATTTCATAGCACGCCAGGAAAATATTGCGGCAAAGACTATGCGACTTGATACAATATTTTCCTGACGTGCTATAAGTTCGGGCGCAATCGTTCAGATGCCTGAATTGTTATATTTCCGGCTGCAGATTCACACAATTATGCATTGAATAAAGCGTACGGATAAGATAAAATGATGAACGGATCCATTTTTCAGCAACGCGTGGATGACACGGGCTTTCTGCGGTGAGGAGGAAATGCAGACGGCTGCTGAAGAACATGGGAAAAAGAAAAGCGGAAAATTGCAGATGATTATAAACAGAACTGGACGGAAGTATGTGCGGAATTCCGTCCAAAGAGGAGCAGACATGGAAAAAGGAACATTATATGGCGTTGGGATCGGACCGGGCGATCCGGAACTTTTGACACTGAAAGCAGTCCGGCTGATCCGTGAGGCGCAGGTGATCGCGCTGCCGGGAAAAGAAGCGAAGGAGACCGTCGCATACCGAATTGCGGTACAGGCAGTTCCGGAATTGGAGGAGAAACACCTTCTTCCGGTGGCGATGCCGATGACCAAAGACAAAAAAGAACTGGAAGAAAATCACCGTCTGGCGGCGGAAGCCGTGGAACGGGAACTGGATGCGGGAAAGGATGTGGCGTTTCTGACTCTGGGAGATCCAACAGTTTATTCCACGTATCTGTATGTACACAAGCGGGTGCAGGCGGACGGTTATCCGACGAAGATCGTCAGCGGCGTCACTTCTTTCTGCGCCGCGTCGGCGGAACTGGATACCGGGCTGGTGGAAAATTCCCAGCAGCTCCATGTGATCCCGGCGTCCTATCAGGTGGAAGAGGCCCTGAAACTTCCGGGCACCAAGGTGCTGATGAAGGCGGGACGGAAGATGGGACAGGTAAAAGAGAAGTTACAGACCATGGACGCAGAGGTTCTGATGGTTGAAAACTGCGGAATGGAAGGGCAGAAGATCTTCCGGGGAGCGGATGAGATCCCGGAGTCTGCCGGTTATTACTCACTGATCGTGGTAAAGGAGAAATAAACAATGGTACATTTTGTCGGAGCAGGTCCGGGAGCGCCGGATCTTATCACGTTGCGCGGAAAAAAACTGCTGGAACAGGCGGATGTGATCATTTATGCCGGATCTTTGGTAAATCCGGCGCTTTTGGATGAAAAAAAAGAAGGATGCCAGGTCTATAACAGCGCGGTCATGACCCTGGAGCAGGTGCTCGCGGTGATGGAACAGGCATGGAAAGACGGACTGGACGTGGTGCGTCTCCACACGGGAGATCCCTGTCTGTACGGAGCCATCCGGGAACAGATGGATGCCCTGGATGAACTGGGTATCCCTTACGATGACTGTCCGGGAGTCAGCTCCTTCTCCGGAGCTGCTGCTGCTTTAAATATGGAATACACCCTGCCTGATGTTTCCCAGAGTGTGATCATTACACGAATGGCGGGAAGGACGCCGGTACCGGAACGGGAGAGTATCGCATCATTTGCGGCACATCAGGCGACCATGGTTGTCTTTCTGAGCACAGGTCTTCTGGAGGAACTGTCTGGAGAGCTGATCGCCGGCGGCTATCAGGAAGATACCCCCGCGGCAATCGTTTACAAGGCAAGCTGGCCGGAGGAAAAAACCTTCCGCTGTACCGTCGGTACACTGGCGCAGACGGCGAAGGAGAACGGAATCACCAAGACAGCGCTGATGATCATCGGAAATGCTGTGACTCAGGGAAATTACCGGAGAAGCGATCTGTATCATCCGGCATTTTCCACGGAGTACCGGCAGGCAGAAGTGCAGAGCGCAGACGAAACACAGGAATAAATCATGAAGTGCGCAGTGATAAGTTTTACCAGAAACGGCGGAAAATTAAATCAGATCCTGTGCAGGAAGCTTTCAGAAGCGGGATATCCGTCCGTGGGCTGTTCGATTCCCAAATATGCGCAGCCGCCGGAGCTTCCGTCCCTGCAGGAACCTCTGAAAGACTGGACCGGCAGAATGTTCCGGGAGGCGGATGCGCTGATCTTTATTGGCGCCTGTGGGATCGCGGTGCGAAGCATCGCACCGTTTGTGCAGGATAAGAAGACGGACCCGGCGGTTCTTGTCATCGACGAACAGGGGAAATTTGTGATTTCTCTTCTGTCAGGGCATCTTGGAGGAGCCAATGCGCTTGCGGAGGAAGCAGCCAGGATTCTGGATGCCGAGCCTGTCATCACCACAGCGACCGACCGTCAGGGAAAATTTGCCGTGGACGTGTTCGCGAAAGAGAACGGGCTGGCGATCCTGGAGATGGATCTGGCAAAGGAAGTGTCCGCACGGATTGTGGACGGACGGAAGGTAGGAATCTTTTCAGAGTTTCCGATGGACGGTGAACTTCCCGGTGAGCTGGAACCGCAGGAACCGATACCGGTCGGTATTTGTATTTCCTTATCGGATACGGTTCAGCCGTTTCCAAAGACCCTGCATCTGGTTCCGCGGATCGTGACGGCAGGGATCGGCTGCCGGAAAGGTGTGCCGAAGGAGCAGATCCGGACCCGTTTGGAACAGGCGCTGGAACAGGCGGGAGTTTCGGAAAAAGCACTGTGCCGCATTGCCAGCATTGATCTGAAAGCCGGGGAACCGGGGATTTTGGAGTTATGCCGGGAATACGGGATTCCTTTTGAGACTTTTACCGCCGAAGAACTGAAGGCTGTGCCTGGAGCGTTTACAACCTCCGCTTTTGTGAAGGATACCACAGGGGTGGACAATGTCTGCGAGCGCAGTGCAGTCCTTGCCGGCGGACGACTGATAGAAAAGAAACATGCCGGGGCAGGGGTGACGATTGCGCTCGCTGCCGGAGAATGGAGGGCAAAATTTTGAATACAGTTTATGTGGTTGGCATCGGACCGGGTGCCTATGAAAAGATGACCATCGAAGCCGCGGAGGTTCTGCGGAACAGTGATGTGATCATCGGATATACCGTTTATGTGGATCTTGTGCGGGATCATTTTCCGGGGAAGGAATTTCTGACGACCCCGATGAAAAAGGAAGTGGACCGCTGCCGCATGGCGTTTGAGGAAGCGGAAAAAGGGAAGAAAGTGGCAATGATCTGCAGCGGTGACGCAGGCGTTTACGGCATGGCGGGTCTGATGTATGAGATCGGCAGGGAATTCCCATCCTGTGAGGTGCAGGTGATCCCGGGTGTTACGGCGGCGACCGGCGGCGCGGCGGTACTTGGCGCACCGCTGATCCATGATTTCGCGCTGATCAGCCTCAGCGATCTTCTGACTCCCTGGGAGAAGATTGAAAAACGTCTGCGGTTGGCAGCAGAGGCGGATTTTGCTATCTGTCTTTACAATCCCAGCAGCAAAAAACGGGCAGATTACCTGAGAAAAGCCTGTGAGATCATGCTGGAAGCAAAAGGAGAAGATACGGTCTGCGGCATTGTCAGCCAGATCGGCCGGGAAGGCGAGTCCATGCAGGTGCTTACGCTGCGGGAACTGAAAGATACCCAGGTGGATATGTTTACCACCGTTTTCATCGGAAACAGCCAGACGATGGAGATCAACGGCAGGATGGTGACGCCGAGGGGATATCGTTATGAATAAGATCCTTTTGTTTGCGGGAACGACGGAGGGCCGTCATATGGCTGAGTTCCTGAATCGCCACAGGCTTTCGGCAGTTGTATGCGCTGCGACAGAATACGGGAAATGCCAGATCCTTCCGGGAGAGTATCTGGATGTGCGCAGTGAACGGCTGAACGCGGATGAGATGGTACGGCTGATTCAGGAAGAACAGATCTGCCTTGTGATCGACGCAACCCATCCTTATGCGGTGTTGGTTTCGGAAAACATCCGGAACGCCTGTGAACAGACAGAAACGGAATATCTGCGCCTGCTTCGTCCTTCCGGGGAGATCGGAGAGGACTGTATCCTCGTTGACTCTTTGGCGGATGCGGTGGAATGGCTGAAAGCTTCCGGCGAACGTGCCCTTGTGACGACGGGAAGCAAAGAACTGGCGGCTTTTACGGAAATCCCGGATTACCGGGAACGGATTTTTGCAAGGGTGCTTCCGACGCCGTCGGTGGTGGCACACTGCGCGGAACTCGGGTTTGACGCTGGCCATCTGATCGCCATGCAGGGTCCCTTTTCCCTGGAAATGAATCTTGCCATGCTCCGGCAGACCGGGGCAAAAGTTCTTGTGACCAAGGAATCCGGAAAGAACGGCGGTTTTGATGAAAAAGTGCAGGCGGCAAGAGAGGCGGGCGCGCGTATTCTTGTCATCGGAAGGCCGTCCGCAGAGACGGGAAAAAGTGAAACGGAGCTGTGTGCACTGCTGGCAGAGCGTTATGGACTGGAGATCCGGCAGGAGGTTACGATTGCCGGGATCGGTATGGGAAATCCGGAGAATATGACTGTGGAAGTGCAGAAAGCCATCCGTGAGGCGGATGTGCTGATCGGCGCTGGAAGGATGCTGGAAGCTGCCAGGAAACAGCTTGGGACTGCGGCTGAGAAACCGTGTTTTGACGCGTATCAGCCGGAAGCGATCCGGGAGTTTCTGGACCGTCATCCGGAATACAGCCGGGCGGTGCTGCTGCAGTCCGGGGACACGGGATTTTTCAGCGGTGCAAAACGTCTGTTTCAGGTACTGAAAGACCGCACCATCCGTGTGCTTTCCGGAATTTCCTCCGTGGTGTATCTCTGCGGAAAACTCCAGACTTCCTGGGAGGATGTCTGCCTGCTCAGCCTTCACGGGCGAAAGGCAAACGGGGTGGATGCGGTCCGCCACCATAAAAAAACGTTCCTGCTGTCCGGCAGCAAGGGCGGAGCGTCCGCTTTCTGTGAAGAGTTGTGCCGGTATGGGCTGGACCAGGTGAAAGTGACGGTGGGAGAAAATCTTTCCTATCCGGAAGAACGGATCGTCACCGGAACAGCGTCAGAGTTGGCGGGACAGTCTTTTGAGGCTTTGTGCGTGCTTTTTTTGGAAAATCCGGCTCCGGTCTCCCGGGAAACCATCGGGCTTCCGGACGAAGCGTTTGTCCGTGGGAAGGTACCGATGACCAAGCGGGAAGTCCGCGCGGTTTCCATGTCCTATCTGGGACTGAAAGAGGATTCGGTGGCGTGGGATGTGGGCGCCGGCACCGGTTCCGTATCGGTGGAAATGGCGCTCCAGGCGTGGAACGGAGAGGTTTATGCCGTGGAACAGAAAGAAGAGGGCATCGATTTGATCCGCGCCAATGCACTGCGGAACGGCTGTGCCAACCTTACAGCAATTCCAGGGAAAGCTCCGGAAGCTCTGATGCAGCTGCCGGCTCCGACCCATGTGTTTGTCGGCGGTTCCGGGGGTAAATTGAGAGAAATTCTGGAGACGGCGCTGGCGAAAAATCCGGGCGTCCGTGTGGTGATCAATGCCATCTCCCTGGAGACCATTGCGGAAGCGGCGAGATGCCTGGAGGAACTGCCTTTCGCAGAGCCTGAAATTGTATGCCTGCGGGCGGATCGGGCAAAATTGCTGGGCAAAAGCCATCTGATGATGGGAATGAATCCCATTTATATTTTTGCGGCGACAGGAGGCGGACATCATGGAACAGAGTGGGAGAATTAACGGCAAAATGGCTGCGCTGCGGTTTATGATCGCTGCGCCGAAAAGCGGAAGCGGAAAGACGATGATTACCTGCGGTCTGCTCCGTGCGCTCCTTCTCCGCGGTAAGAAGACAGCCGCTTTCAAGTGCGGTCCTGATTACATCGATCCACAGTTCCATGAGACCGTAGTGGGAGCGCCGTCACGCAATCTGGACCCGTTCTTTACCGATGGTCCAATGACCAGATATCTGTTTGGCTGTCATGCCCGTTCGGCGGACGTTTCTGTGATCGAAGGAGTGATGGGATACTATGACGGCCTTGGCGGAACTTCCGTGGAAGCCAGCGCTTATCATCTGGCGCAGATGACGGAAACGCCTGTGGTGCTGGTGATGGATGCCAGAGGAATGAGCCTGTCTGTTCTGGCGGAGCTGAAAGGGTTCCTGGAATTTCGAATGGACAGCAGGATCCGGGGCGTGATCTTTAACCGGATGTCCAGGGGGATTTATCAGCTTCTTGCTCCGATGGTTCAGGAAACGCTTGACATCCGTCCCCTTGGCTATGTGCCGGAAAGTGAGGAATGCAGACTGGAAAGCCGCCATCTGGGACTGGTTCTTCCGGGAGAGGTGGAAAATCTCACCGGACGGCTGGACCGGCTGGCGGAGATCCTGGAAGAGACGGTGGATCTGGACGGGCTTCTGGAACTGGCGGGGACGGCTCCGGAGCTTTCGATTGAAATGCCAGCGGAACTGAGACAGACGCTGGACAGTTTGGAGGCGAAGGAGATCCGCCGGGCTGCTCCGGTGATCGGCGTGGCAAGGGATGAGGCGTTTCAGTTTATCTACGCGGACAATCTCAGGCTCCTGGAAGAACTGGGAGCGAAGATCGTCTTCTTTTCTCCGCTCCATGACAGTCATCTGCAGGAGAGGCTGCAGGGCGTGCTGCTCTATGGGGGCTATCCGGAACTGTATGCCGAAAAGCTGTCGGCGAATGATTCCATGCGGAAGGAACTGAAGACAGCACTTGAAGCGGGAATGCCCTGTATGGCTGAATGCGGCGGTTATATGTATCTGTCTCAGCAGATGGAAGATATGGATCAGAAAACCTGGCCGATGGTCGGAGCGGTTCCGGGTGAGATCTACCGGACGAAGAAACTTGGAAGATTCGGTTATATCCGGCTGGAAACCGGACAGGACCAGGTGCTCGGCGGCGGATGCGGGCCTCTGCGCGGCCACGAATTCCATTATTTTGACAGTACGGACTGCGGCACGGTCTTCCACGCGCAGAAGCCGAACCGGAAGCGCGGCTGGGAATGTATGCATGGAAGCCGTACGATGCTGGCAGGATTTCCGCATCTGTATTACTATGCCTGCCCTGGTCTTGCTTTGGAATATCTGAAAAAATGCTGTGAATTTGGAGGGACAAAATCATGTGGCTGACATTGGCGGCACTGCTGACCGGGTATGTGCTGGATCTTATCTTCGGCGATCCCCGTCAGATCTATCATCCGATCCGGATCATCGGAAATCTGATCGCTGTTCTGGAAAAAGGGATCCGGAAAGTATTTCCGAAAACCTCAAAAGGTGAACTTGCCGGGGGCACAGTGCTTGTTGTGCTGGTGGTGCTGATCTGTACGGCGGTGCCGGCAGCACTGCTTGGGCTGGCAGCATGGATCCATCCGGTGGTTTACTGGCTGCTGGCTTCTTTCTGGTGCTGGCAGATCCTGGCGACGAAATCTCTGAAAACAGAGAGTATGAAAGTCTACGCGCCGCTGAAGGAAGGAGATCTTCCGGCAGCGCGCCGTGCGGTTGCAATGATCGTAGGACGGGACACTGAGCGCCTGACGGAAGAAGGCGTGGCAAAGGCCGCTGTGGAGACCGTCGCGGAGAATACTTCCGACGGGATCGTCGCGCCGCTGATCTTTCTTGCGCTAGGCGGTCCTGCGCTGGGCTTTTTCTATAAAGCGGTCAACACGATGGATTCCATGGTCGGTTATAAAAACGAACGATATCTCTATTTTGGAAGGACGGCGGCCCGTCTGGACGATGTGCTGAACTTTCTTCCGTCCCGGATCAGCGCATGGCTGATGATCCTTGCGGCGGCGATTCTTGGTATGGACGGAAAGAACGCGAAAAGGATCTATCTCAGAGACAGGAAAAATCACGCAAGCCCGAATTCCGCCCAGACTGAGGCGGTGATGGCAGGAGCTCTGCGGGTGCAGCTGGCGGGGGATGCCTGGTATTTTGGGGAATTGTACAAAAAGCCCACCATCGGGGATCCGTTCCGCGCGGTGGAACCTGAGGATATTGTGCGGGCGAACCGGCTGATGTACCTGACATCCGCGCTCGCGCTGGCAGTGTGCGGGATCCTGCGTGCAGTCATCTGCCTGCTGGTATAAGCTACGATAAATACTTTATTGTTTCGCTGGTCTGAACATAAAACAATACGTAACTGTTCAGCTGGCTGAATCGTTACGAAAATACATACTGGGAAGGATACTGATAAGATGAAGGAAAATCCACATGGAGGAGATATTTATTCCGGCAGGTACGACTATGATTTTTCCGTGAATGTCAATCCCTTCGGACCGCCGGAATCTGTCCGTCAGGCGGTGCGGGAATCTGTGGAATGTCTGACCAATTATCCGGACAGTTCCTGTCAGGCGCTCCGGAAGGCTTTGTCAGAGAAACTTGCCGTCCGTCCGGATCATCTGATTTTCGGAAACGGTGCGGCGGAGCTGATCTTTGCGCTGGTACAGGCAGTACGGCCGAAAAAGGCGCTGCTCGCCGCACCGGGGTTCGCCGAGTATGAGGCGGCGCTGAAGGCGGCGGACTGTGAGATTGTCTTTTATCCGTTGTCACCGGAGCGGAACTTTCAGCCCGGGGAAGATTTTATGGAATGGATCACGGATGAGACGGATCTGATCTTTCTTTGCAATCCCAATAATCCGACCGGTGTGGAGACGCCTCGGGAATTCCTGCTGCAGGCTGCAGAACGTGCGGAGAAATGCCGGGCAGTGCTGGCGGTGGATGAATGTTTCTGGCAGTTTGTTCCGGCAAAGGAGCGCGTGACTCTGGTGGATACGGTGGAAAGATATCCTTCGCTGTTTCTGCTCCATGCATTCACCAAAACGTATGCGATGCCGGGACTGCGGCTGGGATATGGTGTTTCGTCAGATCATGCGCTCCTGGAACGGATGGAACGGCAGGTGCAGGCGTGGAACGTATCCATACCTGCGCAGATGGCAGGACTGGCTGCCCTGCAGGAAGATGCTTACGTGGAACGGACTGCAAAGGCAGTTGCCGTGGAGCGGGAATATCTGAGCGGGGAAATGAAGCGGCTGGGTCTTACCGTCTATCCGTCTTCGGCAAATTTTCTGCTGTTCCAGGGACCGGAGGATCTTAAGGAACGGTGCAAAGAGAAAAAGATCCTGATCCGTGACTGCCGGAATTATCACGGCCTCTGTCCTGGATGGTTCCGGGTGGCGGTGAAGCTTCACGAGGAAAACGAGGTTCTGATCCGGTCATTGGAAGAAATGTTGAAAAATAAATAACCATTCATTCAGCTCTGCGCATTTACTGCGCAGTCTGTAGGAAGGCTTAGTGCAAAAACGATGGAAGACAGAGGAAACTAGATATGGCAAAAGTGATTATGATACAGGGAACGATGTCCAACGCCGGAAAGAGCCTGCTTGCCGCAGGTCTCTGCCGGATCTTTCATCAGGACGGCTATCGGGTGGCACCGTTCAAATCTCAGAATATGGCGCTGAATTCCTTTATCACCCGTGAAGGCCTGGAGATGGGAAGGGCGCAGGTCATGCAGGCGGAAGCGGCGGGGATTGAGCCTTCCGTTCTGATGAATCCGATCCTGCTCAAACCCACCAACGATACGGGCAGCCAGGTGATCGTGGAAGGCGAGGTTCTGGGAAACATGAGCGCGCGGGATTATTTCGCGTTCAAAAAGAAGCTGGTTCCGAAGGTAAAGAGCGCCTTTGACCGCCTTGCGTCACAGTATGATATCATCGTGATCGAAGGCGCAGGCTCTCCGGCGGAGATCAACCTGAAGGCAGACGATATCGTAAATATGGGTCTGGCAAAACTGGTGCATGCGCCGGTCCTTCTGGTGGGGGATATTGACCGGGGCGGTGTGTTTGCCCAGCTTGTTGGAACCATTGAACTGCTGGATCCGGAGGAACGGGCGATGGTCAAGGGAATGATCATCAATAAGTTCCGCGGGGACAAGACGATTCTGGATCCAGGTGTGGAAATGCTGGAAAAACGGACGGGCATCGACGTAGTTGGCGTTGCCCCTTATCTGAACATTGAAGTGGAAGATGAAGACAGTCTGACGGAACGCTTTTCCGGAAATCAGGAAGTGAAGCTTCTGGATCTGGCGGTGATCCGTCTTCCGAGGATCTCTAATTTTACAGACTTCAACCCGTTTGAGATGATACCCGGCGTTTCTCTCCGGTATGTTTCTCATGTCTCCGAACTGAAGCATCCGGATCTGATCTTCCTGCCGGGAACCAAAAACACGATGGAAGATCTGCTGTGGATGCGGTCTTCCGGAATGGAAGCGGCAGTAAAAAAAGCCACGGCGGCGGGAACCGTCATCTTCGGAATCTGCGGCGGATACCAGATGCTTGGAGAAACGCTGAGCGATCCTTACGGTGTGGAAGCCGGCGGAACGATTCCGGGCATGGGTCTGCTGCCGATGGACACGGTATTTACCAGCCAGAAGACGAGGACCAGAGTGGAAGGCACGTTCTGTCCGTTGGGAGGAAAGCTTGCAGGACTCTCCGGTGTTCCGCTGGAAGGATATGAGATCCATATGGGGCAGACGACGGGAAGAGACGGACTTGGCGCCTTGACGGATCTTTGCGATACCATAGCAGCGTCCCATACGGATGGAGCAGATGATCCGGTACAGGGCATAAAACTGGACGGCGCATGGAAAGATCAGGTCTACGGTTCTTATGTCCATGGGATTTTTGACCGGGAAGAAGCCGCAAAAGCACTGGTCATGGCGCTTGGCGAGGCAAAAGGAATCGATATGAGCGAAGCGGAGGCGGTGGATTTCCAGGCGTTCAAGGAAACACAGTATGACCTGCTTGCCGCAGCGCTGAGAGAACATCTGGATATGGAAAAGATCTACCGGATTCTGGAGGAAGGAGCAGACGTGAAATGAAAGTAGAACTGGAAAATGTAAAGCCGATGGAGATTGAAACCCGCAGTTTTGAGATCATCACGGAAGAACTGAAAGAACAGGGGATCGTTTTGCCGAAAGAGACGGAGTGGATCACCAAACGGTGCATTCATACCAGCGCGGACTTTGATTATGCGAAAAATCTGGTGTACTCGGACGAAGTCGTGGAGAAGGCGATGGATGCGATCCGCAGGGGAGCCACTATTGTGACGGATACACAGATGGCGAAGGCAGGGATCAACAAGAAGTCTCTGGCACGTTTCGGCGGTGAAGTGAAATGCTTTATGTCCGATGAGGATGTGGCGGAACTGGCAAAGAAGAACGGCACGACGAGAGCGGTGGCGTCCATGGACAAGGCGGCAGAGTTGGAAGGCCCGGTGATCTTTGCCATTGGGAACGCGCCGACGGCTCTGGTGCGGATCTATGAGCTTGTGAAGGAAGGAAAGCTCCGCCCGGAACTGATCATCGCCGTCCCTGTGGGCTTTGTCAATGTGGTTCCGTCCAAGGAGCTGATCCTGTCTCTGGATGTTCCTTCCATCGTGGCAAGAGGAAGAAAAGGAGGCAGCAATATCGCAGCTTGCATCTGCAATGCGCTGCTGTATCATATGTAGGAACGACCGCCGCCGGAATCAAAGAATTCCGGCGGCTTCTTTTGCATGACGGATGAAGATATCGCGGATACCGCGATATTCGCCGAGTCCTTTCATGTGGCATTCGACGGTGAAGCCTTCGGCTTCAAATTGGGATTTCCAGGAGTCGGGGTCTTCGCTGGACATGTCGTTGCTGGCGTGGTCTCCGGCTACGATCATAAATGGCGCCAGATGGACTTTTTTGGGCTGATAGGCGTGTATCTGGCGGAGCAGAGACTCCAGCGACGGGTAAGCTTCCACGGTTCCCATGTAGACATTTTTGCAGCCCAGGTCTTTGAAGGTGTAGTCCAGAGCCGCATAGACGGTGTTGGCGTAATGGGTGGTTCCGTGGCCCATGAATACAAGAACTTCATCCTGGGAGAGGTTCCATTCTTTCATAACGGCACGAATGGTTTCTTCATTGTCTTCGGTGGTGGTGAGCAGCGGGGTGCCGAAGGAGACAGAATGAAGAGAGGAGGCGTATGCCATCACATCTTCTTTCATCTGATCATTTTCGATGCCGTTGATCACATGGGTCGGCTGGACGATCAGGTCGGTGACGCCGTCGGCAATCATCCGTTCCATGGCTTCTTTTACATTGTCAATATGGATTCCGTCCCGTTTCTGGATTTTTTTCAGGATCATTCCGCTGGTCCATGCGCGGTAGAGATGTGCCTCGGGAAATGCTTCAGCCAGGGCGTTTTCAATCTGATCGATGGTTTTTTCGCGGGTATCATGAAAGCTTGTTCCAAAGCTGACTGCGAGAAGTGCGGTCTTTTGTGTTTCCATATGAATGGTCTCCTTTAAAAAATAGTTATGCGGCTCTCCAAGGAGGAAAGCATTGCAGAAAAAACAGGCCCACTGAAAGAGTGGCCCCTCCGCTTGAAAAAGCTGTTCGGGATTTCCTCCGCTGATGTTCCGGACAGCTGTCTGTAACCGTTCCTCTGGCTGGGCGGTTATTTCTGTTTTATCGGAATCATAGTAACATTTCAATGAAAAGTTGTCAATGCGGAAAGAACGTGACACATCAAAAGGGATGCGGTATAATAAAGACATCGTCAAAAGAGAAAGAAGGAGAAGAAATGAAAAAGATTTCCAGGGAATCGCAGGGGCAGTATGAGCGGATGACCACGGCTCCTGTTTCGGAACTGATCCTGTCGCTGGCTGTACCAAGTATGGTCACAACTCTGATCAACAGCGTTTATAACCTGGCGGATACTTTTTTTGTGGGACAGATCGGTACCAGTGCAACAGCCGCCGTGGGTGTTGTATTCTCGATTCCGATGATTTTGAATGCTCTTGGCTTCTGGGTAGGAACCGGAGGATCCAACCTGGTTTCCAGAATGCTCGGCGCAAAGCAGCAGAAAGAGGCGGATATCACCATGAGCACAGCCTTTTTCCTGAGCTTTTTCTTTGGTTTGCTTGTGGCAGTGATCGGATTTGTCGCCGGAGAGCCTCTGATGCTTCTGCTGGGCGCGACGGAAACGAATCTTCCTTACGCGATGAGTTATGGAAGATTTATTTTTGTGGGAGCCCCATTTTCCGCCAGCAGCCTTGCGCTCAGCCAGTGTCTCCGTGCGGAGGGCAAAAGCCGTCAGAGTATGTATGGTCAGGTTGCGGGCGGTGTGCTGAATATGCTGCTGGATCCCCTGTTTATTTTTGTATTTCATTGGGGAATTTCCGGAGCGGCGCTGGCGACTGCCATCAGTCAGATCATCGCCTGGGGCATACTGCTCAGTTATTATCTGAGAGGAAAGACGCAGGTGAAGATTTCCTGGCGTTATCTGGCAAAGTCAAAGAGCCAGTATCAGCTGTTGTTCACCACGGGATTTCCAAGCCTCTGCCGCCATGGCTGCAATATGCTTGCCAACATCGTGCTGAACTGGGTATCCGGCGGCTGGGGAGACGCTGCCATTGCGGCAATGAGTGTTGCGGGGCGTCTGCTCTATCTTTCCAACGCTGTCTCTCTTGGACTGATCGAGGGATGTCAGCCGGTGATCGGCTACGCCCATGGAATGAAGAATCACAAACGTGTGAAGGATGCGTTCTGGTACACGGCGAAGACCGGCATGCTCAGTATGTGCGCTTTTGCGGTTGTTGGGATTCTCTTTGCCCCTGCTTTGATCGGGCTGTTCCGGGATGACGCGGAAGTGATCCGGATCGGCGCAGGAGCACTGCGTTTGATCTGTGTGGCGCTTCCTTTTGCAACGTTCATGTCCTGTGTAAGTACCCTGTTTCAGGTTGTGGGACAAACATTGGCAAGCAGTCTTTTGGTTTTCGCCCGGCAGATTGTATTTTATATTCCAGCCATGCTGATCCTGCCGCGGCTGATCGGGCTTCTGGGCGTTCAGGCTGCCGGACCGCTGGCAGATTTGCTGATGTTTGCCGTTGCCCTTCCAATGGTTCTGCGTTTTTTCAAGAAATATGCTTGACTTAGAGTGAACTTCATGTTGTATCATAAAGTCAAATAAGAAAAAAAAGAATGGAGGGTATTACATATGGGAAAGAAACGACTGGTGGCATACTTTTCAGCAAGCGGAGTGACCCGCCGGCTGGCGGAAAAGCTGGCAAAGGCGGCGGAAGCGGATTTATACGAAATTTGTCCGGAACAGCCTTACACAGACGCGGATCTGGACTGGATGGATAAAAAGAGCCGCAGCACAATGGAAATGAAAGATGAGGCTTGCCGTCCGGCTGTCCGGGGAAAAGTGGAAGATATGGATCAGTATCAGACGGTTTTTCTCGGTTTTCCGGTATGGTGGTATGAAGCCCCGAGGATCATCTGGACGTTTCTGGAGGCGTATGATTTTTCCGGAAAACAGATCGTATTGTTCTGTACTTCCGGCGGAAGCGGTCTTGGGGACACGGAAAAGCGGCTGAAACCACTTTGCGATCCAACGGTGCAGTGGCTTCCAGGAAAGCGCTGGAACGCAGGAGCTTCCGAAGATGAACTGAAAGCATGGGTGGAATCTCTGGGATGTGTTTAAAAAACTTGAAATTGGGAGGATTAGAAACATGAGTATTGATATCAGCAAAATGCCAAAACTGGGATTCGGAATGATGCGTCTTCCGCAGAATGAGAACAAGGAGATCGATCTTCCGCAGGTCTGCCGGATGGTCGATACTTATATGAAAGCAGGATTCAATTATTTTGACACCGCCTATATGTACTGTGACGGACGTTCTGAGAGCGTGGTAAAGGAGGCGGTTGTAAAACGGTATCCGAGAGAATCCTTCTGGCTGACGACGAAGCTGCCTCAGTGGATGATGAACGGGATCGAGGACCGCGACAGGATTTTCAACGACCAGCTGGAACGCACCGGCGCAGGTTATTTTGACCTGTATCTGCTGCACAGCGTAGAGGACGGCGCCAACTATGAAGGCTATGTGAAATATGACTGCTTTCAGTGGGCAATGAAGAAAAAAGAGGAAGGAAAGATCCGTCATTTTGGATTTTCTTTCCACGGAACACCGGAGCTGCTGGATCAGATCCTGACCGAGCATCCGGAAGTGGAGATCGTACAGATCCAGCTGAACTATATCGACTGGAACAATCCTTTGATCCAGTCCGGAAAACTGTATGAGGTGCTCCGCCGCCATAATGTTCCGATGCTGATCATGGAGCCGGTCAAAGGAGGAACTCTGGCACAGGCAGCGCCGGAAATCGAAAAACTGATGAAGGATGTCCGTCCGGAATCTTCCATGGCCTCCTGGGCGCTGCGCTTTGCCGCGTCCCTGGATGGAGTGGCTACGGTTCTGAGCGGTATGTCCGATGAAGCACAGATGGAGGATAATCTGAATACCTTCCAAAATTTTGAACCGCTGACAGAAAAGGAACAGGAAGTCATCCGGGAGGTTGTCCGCGCGATGGAAAAAATGCCGACGATCCCATGTACGTCCTGCCGTTACTGTGTGGACGGATGTCCCCAGAGCATTCAGATCCCGGATGTGTTCCGTGCGCTGAATACGCTCAGAAGCTTTGGAGAGACCGATCGTGCCCATAATTATTATGAAAAACTGGTGAAAAACAGCGGACGGGCAGCAGACTGTATCGCCTGCGGCCAGTGCGAGAGTGTCTGTCCGCAGCATCTGCCGATCATTCAGCTGATGGAAGAGGCATCCAAAGAACTGGATCCAAAATAAGCGGACAGCATACATACAGGCAAAGGAACCGTCAGTGAGCTGAACGGTTCCTTTGTAGAGAATGAAAGATAGATTCGGAGTTGACAAACAGGATGGACAAAAAAGAACTGAAACAACTGCTGGAGCAGGTGGCTGACGGAACCACAAAACCGGAGGAGGCGATGCTCCAGATCAAGACGGAACCATATAAGGAAATGGGATTTGCCAAGCTGGATACCCACCGCGGCATCCGTCAGGGAGCGGCAGAAGTCATTTATGGCGCAGGCAAAACGCCGGAGCAGATCTGCAGGATCGCGGCGGAAATGGTAAGAGAAAGGGAGAAAACGGTTCTGATCACCCGGATGTCCCAGGAGGCAGCGGATTATGTGTCAAAAGAACTGGATCTGCATTATGACAGCTTTTCCAAGATCGGCAGGATCGGAGAGATGCCGGAGCCGGATGGAATCGGAAAGATTGTCGTTGCCACCGGAGGAACCAGCGATATGCCTGTAGCAGAGGAAGCGGCGCAGACCGCGGAAATCTATGGAAACGAGGTGGTCCGTCTGTATGATGTGGGCGTGGCAGGGATGCACCGCCTGATGAGCCATGTGGATGATATCATGAGTGCCCGGGTGATCATCGCCATCGCCGGAATGGAGGGCGCGCTGGCAAGTGTGATCGGCGGAATGGCAGACTGCCCGGTGATCGCGGTGCCGACCAGCATCGGCTATGGCGCGAATTTTGGCGGGCTTTCCGCTCTGCTTTCCATGCTTAATTCCTGTGCCAGCGGCGTCAGCGTTGTCAATATCGACAATGGTTTCGGGGCCGGATATCTGGCAAGCATGATCAATCATATGGAGGGAAGCCGAACATGAAACTCTTATATCTCGAATGCAATATGGGCGCTGCCGGAGACATGCTGATGGGCGCTCTGGTGGATCTGCTTCCAGATCGCGAAGAATTTGCTGCCCGAATGAATGCACTGGGGCTTCCTGGCGTTCATGTGGAACTTCGGAACGCATTGAAATGCGGGATTGTCGGAACCCACGCAGAGGTAACCGTCAGCGGAACGGAGGAGGAAAGCCTGGAAGTCCCGATGCAGGGACATGCACACAACCATGACCACGAACATACGCACAGCCATGAACATGAACACCCCCATACGCATGCACACGAACATGAACATGCCGGTGAGCAGCATGAAGCCATGCACGATCACAGAGAGGCATATGCTCACGATCATGCTGAAATACACGGCCATAATCATGGAAACGTGCATGAGCATCCGCACACTCATCCGCACACGCATGTACACCGTGGTATGGCAGAGATTGAAGCGATGATCGAACGGCTGGAGGTTTCAGAAAAGGTGAAAGAGGATGTGAAAAACATTTACCGCATCATCGCCGAGGCTGAGGCAAGCGTGCACGGAACGTCCGTGTCGGACATTCATTTTCATGAAGTGGGAACAGCGGATGCGCTGGCAGACATTACAGGATGTGCGTTGCTGATGGAAGAGCTTGGCGTGGAAAAGGTAGTGACCTCTCCAATCAATGTCGGCTATGGTCAGGTACGCTGTGCCCATGGAATCCTGCCGGTGCCTGCGCCTGCGGCTGCAAGGATCCTTGAGGGTGTTCCCTGTTATGCGGGAAATGTGGAAGGGGAACTGTGTACCCCTACAGGAGCCGCTGTCCTGAAATATTATACCGATGAATTCCGCCGCCTTCCGCAGATGGTCATCCGGAAAACCGGATACGGAATGGGAAAAAAAGATTTCCCGGCTGCCAACTGTGTACGCGCGGTTCTGGGAGAGCAGTAGAAAAAGACGCTAAAAACGGCTGTCATATCTGGAGAATGTTTTTATCTCCGGACGTGACAGCCGTCTTTTTGACTTAATTTATAAATTTTCCGACCGCAGACAGAATGAGAACTCCTGGTCGAACTGTTACTCTATTCTTCCAGTCCTTCAAACTGCATCTTGTAATAATGGGCATAGATTCCATCTTTCAGCAGGAGCTCTTTGTGGGTTCCCCGTTCCGCGATGCCGTCTTCGGTAACCACAAGGATTTCGTCCGCATTGCGGATCGTGGAGAGACGGTGGGCGATCGTGATGGTTGTACGGTTTTTAGCGAGTTCTTCCAGGCTTTTCTGGATTCTGCGTTCGCTTTCGTTGTCCAGGGCGCTGGTCGCCTCGTCCAGGATCAGGACGGGAGGATTTTTCAGAAATACACGGGCAATGGAGATGCGCTGTTTCTGTCCACCGGAAAGGCGGGTTCCGCGCTCACCCACAAAGGTGTCGTATCCGTCCGGGAGTTCCTGGATAAACTCATGGATATTTGCCTTTTTTGCCGCCTCGATGATTTCTTCCATGGTGGCATCCGGCTTTCCGTAGGCGATATTCTCACGGATGGTTCCGCAGAACAGATACACATCCTGCTGTACACTTCCAATCTGGCTGCGCAGGCTTTTCTTCGTCAGGCTGCGCACATCCTGCCCGTCGATCGTCACCCGTCCGCCGGTCACATCATAGAACCGGGGCAGTAGAGAGCAGATGGTTGTTTTTCCGCCGCCGGAAGGTCCGACAAGCGCAATGGATTTCCCAGCCGGAATATCGAAAGAAACATGAGAAAGCACCAGGGTATCATCGTCGCTGTAGTGGAAGGATACATCCTCATAAGAAACGTGTCCCTTTACATTTTCCAGTTCTTTTGCGTCCGGTGCATCCTGAATCTCCGGTTCCGTTTCCATCACATCCAGAAAACGGCGGAAACCGGAAAGTCCTTTCTGGATCATCTCTGTCAGTTCCACAAGGATCTGGATCGGGCTGATAAAAATACCGATGTACAGGGAATACATGGCAAGGTCACCGACCTGCATCTGACCTTTCGCGATCAGGTAGCCGCCGAATGTCAGGGTAACCAGATACATCATTCCCTGGAAGAACAGATTCCAGCCCATGAAATTTCCCATGCAGCGGTAGTTGGCATCCTTGGACAAAAGGAACGCGTGATTGCTCTTGTAAAATTTCTTGCGTTCCACCTCTTCATTGGCGAAAGACTGAACCACACGGATGCCGGCAAGGGTATCCTGCAAGCTGGAGTTCACATCACCGATCTTTCTTCTATTTTCCATAAAAGTAGTCTGCATCCGTTTGTTCTGACTCAAAGAAAACAGAAACATGCAGACAACCAGAAGAGAAAGCGGAATCGCCAGTCTCCAGTTGATCAGAAACAGGAACGTAAAGGATCCGATAATCTTGATCAGAGAGATAAACAGGTTTTCCGGACCATGGTGAGCGAACTCTGCGATATCGAACAGATCCGAGACAAGCTTGCTCATCATCTGACCAGAATTGTTCTGGTCATAATAGGAAAAAGAGAGTTTTTCATAGTGGTCAAACAGCTGCTGACGCATGTCCCGCTCCATGTTTGCTCCCATCATATGGCCCTGATAGCTGACATAGTATTTGCACAAGCTCTGCACAAGGTACATGACAAACAGTGCGATGGCGATCGGCGGCAGCGCCCGGAGAATCGCCGGGGCATCCTCGGTGAACAGCGTGTTGGTCAGTGTGCGCAGAATCTGCGGATAGGCAAGATCCACCAGGCTGATGATGGTGGCGCACAGCAGATCGAGAAAGAAGACTGCCTTGTAGGGGCCGTAGTAATGAATAAATCGTTTTAGTGTATGCATAATAGTTCCTCCGTATGAAAAAGGCCGTACAGAAGATGCTCTGTTTCGACCTTTTGACTATCCTGATATTACCATATCTGCGCAAAAGAAACAAGCGGACAGAATAGTTTTTCTTGTTGCGGATTTATGGAACTGATAGAATCAGGAACAGTTCAACTGGATGAACTTCTGCTAAACATTTACTTTTCACTGATTCTGGAGTATGATAAATACATACAGTCACTGAAGAAAGAAGGGATATATGATGTGGCTTTTTTATGCGGTCGGTTCTGCTTTTTTTGCGGGAGTGACCTCGATTCTCGCAAAATGCGGGATCCGGAAAACGGATTCTACCGTGGCGACTGCCATTCGAACGGTGGTCATCCTCGTGTTTTCCTGGCTGATCGTGTTCCTGATCGGAGCGCAATCGGGAATCTCGTCCATTGACGGAAAGACGCTGGTCTTCCTGATCCTTTCCGGGGCAGCCACCGGAGCGTCATGGCTTTGCTATTTCCGGGCACTCCAGATTGGAGATATCAACAAAGTGGTGCCTATTGACAAGTCCAGTACAGTTCTGACAATTCTTCTGGCACTGATTTTTCTCCATGAGGGGTTGAGTTTTCCGAAACTTCTGGCGGTTGTAGTCATCACAGTCGGTATCCTGCTGATGATCGAGAAAAAAGATGTGGAAACACCGAGTCAGTCAGGAAAGGGCAGTTGGTTTCTTTATGCCTGCGGTTCGGCGTTTTTCGCCAGCCTGACAGCAATCCTCGGTAAAATCGGAATTTCCGGTGTGGAGTCCAACCTGGGAACTGCGATCCGTACAACGATGGTACTGGTGATGGCTTGGATGATGGTGTTTGTCACCGGAAAACAAAAGGAACTCCGTGGAATTCCGCGGAAAGAGCTTTTTTATATCTGTTGTTCCGGAATCGCGACGGGCGCTTCCTGGCTCTGCTATTACCACGCCCTGCAGGATGGACCTGCCAGTGTTGTTGCGCCGATCGACAAACTGAGCGTTCTGGTCACTGTGGCGTTTTCTTATTTTGTTTTTGGAGAAAAGCTGAGCAGAAAAGCAGGCGTTGGATTGGCTTTGCTGACAGGCGGGACGGTAGTGATGGCGCTGTTGTAAAGCTGGAAAATCTTACGGTTTGTCTACACCTTTTTGTATAGTTTTTCTAAGTCATTTGGCAACAAGAAAGTGCAATGACTGTAAACACGTTTGGTAATATAAAGGACTTCAATATACTCGAATATCAGACGATATGCTTGGGATACATACAGATTTCCACTATCACGGAAATATTAGTAAAAATCTATACATTGCGGATTCGGAACTGCCGGAGGAAAAAATTGTACGAAACGAAATTGTATATACATAAAGATGAGAACTGGATTTCACTTGCCTGTGAAGTCTGGTTCTTTTTACGTTTTGATAATTGAAACTTCCAAAAACGGCAAAAATATATTGTGTAATACAGAAGTTTTCTGGATTTATTGCCGGTAATGTGATATACTATAATGTAGATTTGTATAGTATTGGATTCGATTGATAACGGAGGAAAGCAGATGCGATACCTTTCAGTTGCTGAAATATCAAAAAAATGGAATATATCGGAGCGCAGTGTGAGAAACTATTGTGCTCACGGGCGTGTGCAGGGTGCTTTTCTTACCGGAAAGACCTGGAATATTCCGGAGAACGCCGAAAAACCAGAGCGTTCCAACAAAAAGAAAGAACGTCCACTTACACTGCTGGATATCTTGCAGGAACAAAAAGCAAGTAAATATTCCGGCGGTATTTACCATAAAACACAAATTGATTTAACATATAACTCAAACCATATTGAGGGAAGTCGTCTGACCCATGATCAGACCAGATATATTTTTGAAACCAATACCATCGGCGTGGAAAATGAAGTTCTCAACGTAGATGATGTGATTGAAACTGCAAATCATTTTCGATGTATTGATATGACTATCGACCATGCAAAATCTGCTTTGAATGAGAAATTTATTAAGGAGCTTCATCTGACTTTGAAAAGCGGAACCAGTGATTCCAGAAAAGACTGGTTTGCAGTGGGGAATTATAAGAAATTGCCTAATGAGGTGGGTGGCATGGATACTGCTCTACCTGAAGAAGTTGCCGGTAAGATGAAAGCATTGTTGACAGCGTATAACGCAAAAGAAGAAAAGACGTTTAAAGATATTCTGGATTTCCATGTAAAGTTTGAACGAATCCATCCGTTTCAGGACGGTAACGGTCGTGTGGGTAGACTGATTATGTTCAAGGAATGTTTGAAATATAATATCGTTCCATTCATTATTGAGGATAACCTGAAGATGTTCTACTATAGAGGATTGAAGGAGTGGGACAATGAAAAGGGCTATTTGACAGATACCTGCCTGACTGCACAGGATCGATATAAGGCGTATTTGGATTATTTCAGAATCCCATATTAAGTAAGATAATTTTCAAAGTATCAAAAGTTGATTCCAAAGTGTCAAATTGACACTTTGGAAGATATAAATTTTTTTGGAGTGTTAGTTCCGATAATGCAACTGGTAAATCTTACCTCGGACAGCATAGTTGATTACGGCCTTGCTATTGCCTTGCGGTAAACACAAATGGAAATGATCGCAGTAATCACCTCCGTGATCCAAAACGCATTCCAGACGCCAACCGCTCCGAAAAGTCTGCTGAGTAAAAACACAGTCGGGATAATAACTACTACATACCGGCAAAGGGAAATCAGTAAAGAAGGGGTGCCTTTTCCAAGTCCCTCCAATGCGCCGGAAGAGGTAACAGAAACCGCCGAGACGATAAAACCGGCACCGATGATACGCAGGGCCGTTTCCCCGGCCCGAATCGTCGCCTCTGTGTGGGTAAACAGCCCCATCAACTGGCCTGGGATCAGTAGGCATATTACTGTTCCAAACACCATAATAATACCACTCATGCACAAAACGATCTGATAAATCTGGCTGACCCGTTTGTGCTCCCCCGCACCGTAGTTATAGCCGATCAGGGGGCGCATCCCCTGCACAATGCCATTCGCCGGAAGATAGATGAATGTCTGCAATTTGTAATAGATTCCCAAAACCAGAATATACACTTCGGAATATGCCGCTAAAATCCCATTGAGTGCTGAAATCAAAAGAGACGGAAGCGCAAGGTTCAGGGTTGCGGGAATGCCGATAGAGTACAATTTTATTACCATCTTTTTGCTGGGCAGAATGTACTGCTTGCGGATGTGGACGCGAATTGGCCGCAAAAGATAGACCACAAGATAAATCGCCAGCGTCAGAGCCTGCCCGATGCCGGTTGCCAGTGCAGCGCCTTCGATCCCCATTTCCGGGAATGGGCCATAGCCAAAAATCAGAACGGGGTCTAAGACGATGTTTGTGATGCACCCACACATCAGGCTGATCATGGTTGTTTTCATGCTTCCTACTGCCTGGAACAGTTTCTCAAATGCCATGCTGACGGTAACGATGAGTGTAAAAGCAAACGCAACGACAGAATAGCGGACGCCAAGTTCAATGACCGTTTCGGATGAAGTGAACATTTGTAAAAAAACCGGCATGATTGCGATACAGCAGACTGTCATAACAACGCCATGAATCACGGCAAGCACAAGTCCCTGCGTGGCGGCCTGATCCGCTTTTTCATGATCCCCAGCGCCCAAATGAAAGGCGATTACGGCGTTGATTCCAACGCCAAATCCAATTCCGACAGCATTGATAAAATTTTGAACCGGGTAAACCAGTGATAACGCCGTCATCGCTTCCTCGCTGATTTGCGCGACAAAAAAGCTGTCGACAATGTTGTAGAGAGAATTGACCAGCATGGATAACACCATCGGCAATGACATGGATAAAATCAGCGGTAATACCGGTTTCTCTTTCATAAAGGTATCGTTCATAATTCCTCCTTCGCAGAATACGTTATGATTTTTTACGGTGATACCAGGCCATCATTATGAGAGCAACAAGCAAGGTGCCAGTTTCCGCGACAGGGAATGCAAGCCAGATTCCGTTCAGATGGAACAATTTGTCCAGACACCATAAGGATGGAACAAGGAAAAGCAGTTGCCTGCATAATTGAATTGCGATGCTGGAACCTACTTTTTCTGTGGCCTGAAAATAGGTGGAAATCATAGTAGAAAGACCGCAAAACAGATAGCTTGTCGCCATAATCCGCATAGCGGATATTCCAAAGGAGCGCATGGCTTCCGATGCCGTAAACAATCCCAAAATCTGCGCCGGAAAAAGGATGACAGCCAACGTTCCCAGTATCATCATGCCGGTGACCAAAGCAGTTCCGTATCGGAAAGCGGAATGCAGCCGTCCGCTGCTCCCTGCGCCGTAGTTAAACCGCATGACTGGCAAACAACCCTGGATTAAGCCATTTACCGTCATAACAATCAACTGCTGCACCTTAAAATATGCACCGAAGAATGCAATCGCCGTATCAGAATACGCCACCAGAAACAGATTGACGAACGTCACCATAAACGAACTGAGGGCGTTCATAATAAAAGATGGCAGGCCAAAGGCAAAAATACGGCGGATCATCTGTTTCTGCAAGTGAAAGCCTTTGATTTTTATCTGCACTTTTTGCTTTTTGCCCAGCAGCAAAGCAAACGCCAAAATCATGGACAACAAATAGCCTGCAACAGTAGCCACCGCAGCACCGCGGATTCCCATAGCCGGGAAAATACCAATACCAAAAATCAGGATGGGATCGAATACAAAATTGACCACCACGCCCGCAATCTGAAACCACATGGGAGCAATCATGTTCCCGGTGGCCTGTATCATCTTCTGGATTGCGATATGCACCATATTGGGGATTTGCATGAACGAACATACGCCCATATAGGCAATGCTCAACTGATAGATTTCTTCATTATTGGTGAATGCCCGAAAGTAGGGTTTCATAATCAGGAATGACAGAAGGTTGAGCAAAGCACCTATTCCAAAGGCCAGTAACAATCCGTGTGTGACGGTGGTATTTGCTTTATCCTGCTTTTTCTGTCCAAGATACCCCGCAATCAGTACATTCACGCCGACACCAATCCAGATAGACGCCGCATTCATCAGTGTTGTAATCGGGAATGACAGAGAAACAGCCGTCAGCGCATTCTCACTCAGCCGCGCTACAAACACGCTGTCTATCAGGTTATAGGAATATTGCAGGAACATGGAAATCAGCGGCGGTATCGACATTTGCCAGATAAGCTTTCCAACGGGAGCGACCGCCATTTTATTATTGGTCTGCATGCTTTCCCTCCTCTCCACAAATTGTCCGGCGCAAAAACATTGCGCCGGACAGCAGGACATTAAATCCGAACGATATAGTTTTGTTTGCGTGCTGCGGGTTGACCGGCTTCCTGGGCTGGATAACCCAATGCAATCGCCCCGACACCGCGCAAGGTTTCCGGCAACTTCCACTCCCGCAGGAGGGCTTTGCCCTTTTCGCAGTCAAAGATTTCCCGCTCCCGGTGTACCCATACGGTTCCCAGCCCAAGGGCATGGGCAGCGAGCATCATATTTTCAAGAACGCAGCTTCCGTCTTCCACAAAGGTGCTTGCGGAGCCATCTGCCAGAACTAAAATCACGACAGGCGCGCCATAATAGGGGTCTGCGTTGCTTCCCATTACTTCTGCATTTAGTTTTGCGATCTCCTGTCTATATTTGGGGTCTGTAATTGCAATAATGGTGGGGGATTGACGTCCGCCGCCGGTAGGCGCGTAAGTTCCCGCTTCCAGTACAGCGTCCAGCGCCTCGGAAGGGACAGGATCCGATTTATAAGCCCTTACACTGCGGCGCGTCTTGATCAGAGATAAAAAGTTGTTTTCCATAAAAAATCATCCTCCATTCTGCCAACACTTCCGAGATACGGGCAAAAAAAAGCCACACGGCTATCACAAGATAGCTGTGTGGCAAAAAGATGACCGAATCCGGAAAAGTCCACTCAAATTTTACGATTATCATTATAGTGAAATCTCAGGAGTCTGTCAAGCATTAATTATTGTGATTACAGAATGGTAGCGGTGGCTATCTATTGTTTTTGATGTTATTTTACGGTGTATAAGCATTGTAAGCCGTGATGTAATCAATGCCTTTAGAGCGTAACCTTTACAATCTTGCCATCCGTCAAATTAAAGATCAGGTGACCGCCCAGGCAGACCTTGACGGACTCTACCAGCTCGTTCCACTTCTCATCAGTGTAGACGGGGGCTGGATCACCGCACTTTTGCAGCATCTTCTCAAAGGCCGCTTTACAGAATTATTTGTAGCAGTATACGTGGTGCGCATGATCACCCGATATACAAAAGAATTACCTACAGAAAGGAAGGGAGCCTATGAATAAGATCATTACGATTGGACGTGAATTTGGAAGCTTATTCCGTTAAGAGAGGACGAGGGTCTGTGAAGCTGTTTTGCGGCTTGACAGACCCTTTTTATACCCTTATCGCTATTTTGCGATTTTTCTTGTTATTATAAGGAAAATATGATATATTGTCGTTGAATATCGCAGGATATTTGGCTGTTCCCGTAAAATTTATGTAAAATTCCGGAAACTTTTCGGAAAACATCTTTTTTCGAACAGCCCAAAACGAGGGAAAAGGAGATTACAACTATGAGTCTTACCGTTTCGAATCTGTCCAAAAAGTATGGAAACAAGACCGTTCTCGATCACCTGAGCTTTGAGATGCCGGAACCCGGTGTCTATGCACTGCTGGGAACCAACGGCGCAGGCAAGACAACGACGATCCGTATGATGCTCGGAATGCTTGCGAAAGACAGCGGTGAAGTGCTGTGGAACGGAAAACCGCTGGACACCGCCACCTGCAATGTTGGCTATCTGGCGGAAGAGCGCGGACTGTATCCAAAATATACATTGATGGATCAGCTGATGTACTTCGCCGGACTGCGCGGCGTCTCCAAGTCGGATGCGAAAAAAAGAATCCGCTACTGGGCGGAGCGCCTGCAGGTGGAGGAATACCTGTATCCTGGAAAAACAGCGGCTCCGGAAGCAGCGAAAGGACGTACCAAAACGAAGGCACAGAAGCCAAAACTGGCGGATCAGCTTTCCAAAGGAAATCAGCAGAAAATCCAGTTTATGACGGCGCTGATCTCAGATCCGGAGCTTTTGATCCTGGATGAGCCTCTGTCCGGTCTTGACCCGGTCAATACGGATCTTTTCAAAGCCGTGATCCGTGAGGAGATCGCGAAGGGCAAATATCTGATCATGTCCAGTCATCAGATGGCGACCGTGGAAGAGTTCTGTACGGATATTACAATCCTTCATCGGTCCAGAGCGCTGCTTCAGGGAAATCTCAATGAGATCAAAAAGAGCCACGGCCGTGTCAATCTCCGTCTGAAAACAGAGCAGGATATCTCCGCATACATACAGAAAGCCGGGATCACACAGCTTTCCGAAAAAGAATATGAGTACCAGCTGAAGGTGACGGGAGAGGACCAGGCGAATGCTCTTCTGGCGGATCTGATGAAGGACAGTGTCCGTGTGATTACTTTTGACCTTCGGGAACCGTCCCTGCACGAAATCTTCGTGTCAACGGTAGGAGGTGAGGCTCATGAAACAGAATAAAAGAGAACTGCAGGGTGTGGGAAAAGTTTTTCAGTTTACCCTGGTGCAGTTTGTGAAAAATAAAGCCAATACGATCACTCTGATCATCATGTTTGTCCTGACACTGTTTTCTGTTCCGGTGATGACGCTATTTTCCGGCGGAGGAATGTCTGCGGGAGAAACCTCCGGGATTTCAAAGGTTTACTGGCAGGATCAGACCGGCTATTCTGTAAATCCGGCGGAAACGGCGCAGGAGAACGATTTTTACAGGGATACTGTGTTTGAGGAAGCAGATTTTTCCGCCGAAGATTTTGCGTCTTCCGCAGAGGACGGCTCCGTGTATGTACTCTTTTCCAGCGAGGAAGCAGCGTCCGGAACGGTGATCTCGATCCAGTGTCTTCCGGAGCAGGAGCCTTCCGAAAGCGATCTGTCCAGTCTGGAAACGCTGATGTCCCAGGCGCTGGAACAGGCAAAGCTGTCCGCACTTCAGATTTCGGAAGAGCAAACAGCCACGCTGTTCTCAGGACTGAGCAGCCAGGTGCAGACTATGGAAGAATATCAGGAAGGGGAGGGCGTCGACTGGGGTGTACAGTATGGGCTTCAGCTTGGATATTCCATAATCGTCATGATCATCAGCATTTTTGCGGTTACTTATATTGTGCGTGCCGTGGTGGAAGAGAAGGCTTCCAAGCTGGTGGAGATGCTGATGGTCAGCGTGCAGCCGCTGGCGCTGCTTGTAGGAAAGATCCTTGCCGCAATGGTATATATTTTCGGTTTTTTTGTACTGCTTCTTGCCGGAATCGGGATTTCCTGGGTGGTCAGCAGTCAGTTTATGGATGTTTCCGCAATCTCTGAAACAATGGCTGCGTCAGGATTTTCTATGGATCTTCTGCAGCTGAGTCCGGCAACTTTGGTGATCGTCCTGCTATCGCTGCTTTTAGGATACCTGACGTTCTCTATCCTGGCTGGACTTTCCGGAACCGGATGTTCCACGATGGAGGATGTTCAGGGAGCTTCCACCTTGTCTACAATGCTGATCTTTGTCGGATATTTCGCGGCGGTCATTGCCGGCAGCATCGGCGGAGATGTTTTGAATCTTTTTGTCAGCCTCTGTCCGGTGATCTCGGTGTTCTGTGCGCCGGTGCAGTATGTACTTGGAAATATCGGTTTTGGAATCCTACTGCTTTCCTGGCTGCTTCAGGCGGCAGTGATCGTTCTTCTTGCCGTGTTCAGCGCAAGGGTGTACCGGGCGCTTCTGATGTATCGCGGCAGCAGGCCGAACTTCCGCCAGATGTTTGCGATGGCGAAGGAACAGTCATCCGGAAAGGAGCAGAAATAAGATGAAAAACGAACTGAAAGGACTTGGAAAAATTTTTGCCTTTACCTTTGAACGGCAGGTAAAGAGCACCGGATATCTGGTGGGAACGATTGTTTTTGCCCTGCTCTGTTTTCTGCTTCCGGCAGGAATTATGGCTGCTGTGGAATATTTCGGAGGGGATTCCGATTCTGCGGTGGAAACAGCGGCTGTCAGTCCGGTACAAACCGTCTATGTGGCAGATGAAACAGACGGCGCGGCTGACTGGAATCTTCTGACACAGGCAGGATCTGAAACTTTCGGCGGAATCTCCTATGTCACATGCGGCAGTCTGGAAGAAGCCGACGCACAGGCGGGGCAGGAGGAGCACAGCCTGATCCTTCTTCTGGAAGAAGCGAAGAAGACCGCCCAGGAAAATACACTGAGCCAGGCTTCCAACGGATCACAAAATGGCTATCAGATGCACCTCCTTCTACCGGATAACACTTCGCTGTCGGAAGGAGACGCGGGAGATCTCGAATCATTTCTGCAGGCGAATTTCCAGATCATCCTGCTTCAGAAATCCGGCATTGACCCGGCCGCAGCGGCGGAACTTCTTGTTCCCGCAACTACGGAGGTAACAACCGTTGGAGAGGAAGCGCTTTCAGAGACGGAAGCGGCGCTGGAAAGTATGCGGGAAGTACTGGGAATGCTTCTTCCGTATCTGAATATTATGATCCTGTATTTCCTGGTGCTGTTCTATGGTCAGGGAGTGGCAAACAACGTGATCATGGAAAAGACCTCCAAACTGATGGACACCTTTCTGGTTGCAGTGAAACCGACGGCGATGGTTTTTGGAAAGGTGCTTGCGGTCACTGCGGCGAGCATGCTGCAGTTTGTCATCGTCGCTGCCAGCCTGATCGGCGGTTTTGCAGCGGGAAGCGCATTGGTCCGCATGATCAACCCGGATTCCGACATGCTGCTTTTGCTGTTCTTTGATTCACTGAGTGAGTTCCAGGGAGTGCTGACTGTGCCGGGAATCCTGCTTGCTGTCGTGATGATGGTTTCCGGATTTTTCCTTTACTGTTCGCTGTCTGCCATCGGAGGTTCTGCGGCAGGGAAACCGGAAGATCTGTCATCCACGAATGTGGTATTTACCACGGTACTGATCGTCAGTTTTCTTGCAGCACTTTATGCGGGAGGTATCGGAAGTATGGATTCCGGAGCTTTTGCCAAGTGGCTGGATTTTGTTCCGTTTACCTCGATTCTGGTAACGCCAAGCCGGATCATGCTCGGAGAAGTTTCTCTGGGAATGGGATTTGTGTCCCTGCTTCTCGTGCTGATCGTCTCAGTGCTTTGCCTGCTTCTTGCAGGAAAGGTTTATCGGATGATGGCGCTCTATAAGGGCAATCCGCCGACACCGGCGAAGCTGATGAAAATGCTGAAAGAAAAATAACCGCTCCGCGTACGGAACGGCTGCTGGCTAAAAAAGCCGGCATGGCTTCATCGATTGATGTGCCATGTCGGCTTTTTGTAAATCATGGATGCAAAATTTAATGTTCATTTTTCAGATAAAAAACAGCCAGCTGGGTGCGGTCGCGAAGGCTGAGCTTGTCCAGAATCGCGCTCAGGTAGTTTCGCACCGTTCCTTCGCTCAGGTACAGGTTTTGGGCAATCTCTTTGTTGCTCATGCCCTGGGCGACCAGGGCAATGACTTCCAGCTCTCTGGGACCGATGTGGTAGGTTTCCCAGGGAAAACTTTTCTGCCCGGTCAGGAGATGAGGGAGTTTTGCGGTAATCTCGTTTCCATAGACCGTTTGCCCGGAGTACACAGCTTTCAGGGCGGGAATGATGCTGTTGTAGTCTTGTTTCAGCAGATAGCCCCTGGCGCCGAGTTTCAGAGCGCGGATGATGTATTCGTCATCCAGAAAGGTAGTCAGCAGGAGGATCTTCGCCTGGGGATCAAGGGCAAGGATCTCTGCCGACGCAGCCAGCCCGTCCATCTCTTCCATCCGGATATCCATCAGAAGGATGTCCGGACGGAGAGAATCGTAGAGAGTGACCGCCTCTTTTCCGTTCTTACCCGAACCGCAGACCTGAATCCCGCTGTCGGATTCCAGAATGGTTTTCAGAGCTGTAGTGATAAAAAAGTCGTCGTCGATGATCAAAACTCTCATAAGGTTCTCCTTTTCATGTCACCGTATTCCGGCGGCGCATGTTTTCTTTTCATTTACTTTTTTGGAATCGTGATAAAAATCCGAAAACCATTTTCTGCCTGAATATGGATCGAACCATTCAGCGCTTCCACCCGTTCTTTCATGTTGCTCAGGCCGATGCCGTGTGTCTCCGGCACCGCGCCGCCTGTTCCTACGCCGTTGTCCCGAATGATCAGCTGATACATACCCGGATGTTCCCGGAGGGTGATCCATGCCTGTTCGGCTTGACTGTGGGCGGCGATATTGGACAGTCCTTCTTTCAAAACAGCAATCATACAGTAGCGCACTTCCGGCGGAGGCGGACAGCTGATATCATATTCCAGGGATACGGGGCAGCTGTGAAAATCTGCCACAAGGTTTTCCGCGGTTTCTCTCAGATTGACGGCCTCATCGTGGAGATCGTGCACGCTTTCCCGGATGTTGTTCATGGCTGTGTTCAGCGTGTCCTCCAGCTGAGAAAGCGGTTCTGCGGCGGAAGGCTCCCGGAAGACGGTTTTCATGGCTCCGGTCATCAGGATCGCCCGTGAGAGCATATGTCCCACATGATCATGAATTTCACGAGCGATGCGGTTTCGCTCTTTCAGTGTCGCCGCATAGATTTCATAGTTCTGTTTTTCAATCAGCGTTTTATTTTTCTCTTTCAGCAAAAGCGTATATTCAAAACTGTCGTCCCTGGCTTTCTTGTAAGTCTGCGAAAGCTCTTCATAGGACGAACTGCGGAACCACAGAATTCCGCCCAAAACCATTCCCAGGAGAAGGTAATAAACGGTAAAGGCAGAAGAGCCGGAAACAGAATAGCAGAAGAGAAGCCCAGTCAGCAGTAAGACCCATAAATTCTTTCGGGACAGGAGTCCCGCAGACAGGCAATCATATGCCAGCAGGGGACAGAATAGGATTCCCTGAGGGAAAAATACGATCGTCAGACCATAACCTCCTAAAACCATCAGGGAAAAGCGTTTCTGCCGGGAGAGTTCGAGAATACAGGAGCATGCAGACGCAAGAAAGAAAAAACTCACAAACAATGCATCCGCCGGCATCAGCAGACAGATTCCCAGAGTATATAAGAGCAGCAGCGCCTTGTCGATCAGTCGGTTCACGATTGCTTTTCCTCCTTTTTGAGAAGCAAGTCATCGGAAGACAGAAACTCATACCGTCCGGTATAGTATCCTACAATTCCATTTCGCTTCGCCAGCAGCCCCCTGGGCTCTACATCGCAGCAAGCCAAAATTTCACCGGCCTGCACAGGCAGGCAATAAGTGGTCATGTTGTAACAGTAGCGTTTCCCTTTATAGTTATAAAGTTGATTATTTGCTACCGGTATCTCCAGGTCAATGGCAGGGAGATAGCAAATGCTTTCCGTCTCACCCTTCCGGATGACCTCTGCCTCCGTGCTGGGAAATCCCAGCGTCAGCGGATCTTTCGATGGTTTCTGACTGTCCAGTGCGCGAAATCGCGGCAAATCATCATAAGCCCCGAAGTCAATATGTTCCCTGTGCAGAATCAGGTAGTTGATCTGATGCCAGCGGTTGAGACCGTTGCCGCCGTCAATGCTGATGACATTGGTGTCCCGGTTAAAATAAGGGTTTACATTAATGATTGTTTCACAGTAGTTGCTGGCCGGCCAATGTCCTACGATGAGAGGCTTTTCAAATCGGTGAAGCTGTGTGCCGAAAGCTTTCGCTGTCAGGCAAAAGTCCCTGTCCTGTTCCGTCAGCGGACCGGGTTTCAGTCCTGCATGAACAAAGATAAAGTGTTCGGTTTCCAGAATATGGGGCAACGAGTTCAAAAAGTCCAGTTCAGCAGCATAACATTTTGGAACAGCGGCTTTCAGCGCCCGCACTTCCTCCAGTGTCTGCCAACTCATTCCCATTTCCAGAGCCATCTCCCGCAAAATAATATTTTTGCGGTGATTCATGTAATCGTGAACTTCCTCGTCGGTCACCTCATCGTTATACCACTCCGAGAATATCGTATCATTATTGCCGGCAACCATATACACATTGCCAGCCTGAGCACAACGCATAACCGTGTGGAGCAATTCCAGCGAATGCTCGCCCTTTTCCAAAAGATCGCCCACGATAACCAGGGCATCCTGTGGGCTGAATCCCACCTGACGCATAGTTTCGAGAAATCCCTGGTTGTCGCCGTGAATATCGCTGACTACAATTGTACGTTCGTACGGATCCAAATTGGCATGAGCCACAATCGCTTTTCCGCTCATTTCTTTTTCCTTTCTGCTGCGTTTCTCATTTTTTTCATTATATCTTGGTACCTCATAAAAGTAAAGTTTCTCTGTGGGATGTATGACATTTGTCATGGAAGTTCCTGACACCAGACACTGTGAAAAAAGAAAGAGATCTGATAGGATAGAATCAGACAGGCGCCCTGCTGACGGAATTGCAGCATGGATAAGAAAAGTCAAAAAAGAAAGGATGGAACGCAAATGTCTATGATAGAGATTCGAAATCTTGTAAAAAGATACAAAGATACGATCGCCCTGGACCACCTGAATCTGGATATTGAAGAAGGCGAGATTTTCGGACTTCTCGGTCCAAACGGTTCGGGAAAAACCACGGTGATCAACTGCCTGCTGGCTTTGCTGAAATTTGACAAAGGAAGCATTAAAATCTTCGGAGAGGAAATTCAGCCGGACAGTTATGAGATCAAGCGGCAGATTGGAATCGTCATGCAGAATGTCGCTGTTTTCAACGAATTGAATGTCTATGAAAACGTGGACTATTTCTGTGGACTTTATGTGCCGGACAGAAGGAAACGGAAACAGCTGGTAGAAGAGGCGATTGCATTCACCGGACTGGAGGGCTACGAAAAGAAACGGCCTCAAAAGCTGTCCGGAGGACTGCTGCGCCGTCTGAATATTGCCTGCGGCATTGCCCACCGCCCACGACTGGTGATCCTGGATGAACCTACCGTAGCAGTAGACCCCCAGAGCCGCAACAAAATCCTGGAAGGGATCTGTCAGATGAACCGCCAGGGTTCCACCATTATCTACACCTCCCATTACATGGAAGAAGTGGAACAGATCTGCAGCCGGATCGCCATACTGGATAAAGGAAGATGCCTGGCGTTGGGCACAAAGGAAGATCTGAAGCATATGATCAAGACGGGAGAGAAGGTTCATCTGGAGGGCATCTGCCTGACGCCGGTCCAGCTGGAGACCATCCGCCGGATGCCGCAGGTTTATTCTGCTGTCTACGAAAATGAAACTCTGACACTTCGTTATGAGGGAAGCGGCAGCCATCTGCTCGGACTGCTCCACTATCTGGAAGAAGAGCATCTGATCTGCGGAAGCTGCTTTTCCGAGCTGCCCACACTGAACGATGTATTTCTTGAAATCACGGGAAAAGAACTCAGAGACTGAATGTGGAGGAATGCTTTATGTTTTTGATTATGAAACGGCAGATCCTGGTAAACATCCGGGAAAAATCCAATATTTTCTGGACCATGATCTTCCCGCTGATCCTTGCGACCTTATTTCATTTTACACTTGGAGAGATGCTGGATCAGAATGGAATGGAAACGATTTCGGCGGCCTATGTGACCGAATCCGCCACAGAATCCGTGGGGGATGCATCCGGCAGGGAACAGGACAGTTTTCTGGAATATCTTGAAAACTTCAGCCAGTCGTGGCTGGAAATCCGTCCCATGACAGAGAAAGAGGCAAAGGATGCACTGAAAAACGATGAAATTCTCGGTATTTTTTACGGTGGAGAAGAGAAGCGTCTGACCATCGGGGAGAACTCTACATACACCAGCATTCTCTCACAGGTGCTGGAGATTTATGAGAAAAACGAAGTGTTGATCGCCCGGATTGCACAGGATCATCCGGAACACCTTTCCGATGCTGTCGCGGTGCTGGAAGACTATAAAACCTGCACGGAGACCGTGACCTTTGGCGGAACATCCATGGACAGTGTACAGAACTATTTCTTTGCCCTGATTGCGATGACCTGCCTTTACGGCAGCTTTATGGGAATGTACAACACCGTTGGCGTTCAGGCAAACACCTCCGTTCTTGGAGCACGGCTGACTGCAGGGTGTGTGAAACGGTATAAAAGCATTGCCGCCAGCCTTCTGTCTTCCTGGATGATCAGTTTTCTTGAGGTTTTGATTCTGCTGTTCTATATGGATGTGATTCTGGGAGACATTGATCTGTCAGGGCAGATACTTCAGATTTTTGTCATCTGTGCAGCAGCGACCCTGTATTCCTGCAGTCTGGGAATGGTGATCGGAACCGTTGGCAGCTGGAGCGCAAACCTGAAGAACGGAATAGTGGTGGCTGTAAGCATGGCATGCTCCTTTGCCGCAGACCTGATGCTCAGCGGAGTGAAAAGTGCGATTGAAACGTATGCGCCGGTGATCAACCGGATCAATCCAGGCGCACTGACCACAGATGCCTTTTACAGTGTGCTGGTCTACAATGATACAGAAAAATATTTCAGAAGCCTGATTCTGCTGACCGTTTTTGCTTTGCTTCTTTTGACGGCCGCAGTTTTATCGATGAGGAGAATGCGATATGAAAGTATATAAGGGATATCTCATGGCACTGAGAGCGAACGTATCCACGATCATCCTGTACTGTTCCATTTTTCTGCTGGTGGCAGTTTCTATGGTACACCTTTCCTCTGGAGAAAAAAGCAGCGGAAGTTATTCTCAGCAGAGACTTTCCATCGGCGTGGTGGATCGGGACAACAGTCTCTGGTCAAAAACACTTGTGGATTATCTGGAACAGTATCACGATGTGATGATCATGGAAGATGATATGGATGCCCTGGCGGAGTCTGTCTACCGTTCTGACATTGTCTACGCTGTGATGATTCCGGAAAATTTTCAGGAAACCTGTATCCTGGGAGAAGAAACGATCGAGACACTGACGGAATCCGGAAGTCAGTGGGAGTACTATGTGAACGGAAGGATCGACAGCTTTGTCAATACGGCAAAAGTCCTTCTGGCAGGAGGCTATTCTTCCGAGGAAGCGGCACAGCATACGCTGGAAACCGCAGTAATCCAGGCGCAGGTGCGGCTGGAAAGTTCCCGGGAGGACGCGGCAGTTTACAATGTGTTCCGTTTTATGCCGTATCTGTATTTCAGCATTCTGTGCTTTGTCCTGGGATTGATTCAGAAGGAATATCAGAATATTGATATCCGCAGAAGATTGCTTGCCTCCAGCCTGACTTTAAAAAGCCAGAATCTCCAGAGCCTGCTTGCTTTTTTCACGATCGGAATACTCTCATGGATTCTCTGCGAGGGAATCGGCGTCCTCACCTGTGCTTCCGAATTCTGGGACAATCCGAATCGGTGGCTGATCTTTCTCAATGGATTTACGATCATGCTGGCGGCTCTGGCTGCTTCTTATTTTGTCGGAAGCATGGCAAAAACCGCTTCCGCAGTCAATGGAATGGCAAATGTTCTGAGCCTTGGTTTTTGTTTCCTGGGCGGAATCTTTGTCCCGCTGGAACTTCTGACCGGCGTGATCAAAGACATCGGTCAGTTTTTCCCCACCTACTGGTATGCGCAGAACATCTCGATTCTCAGCTTTAATGACACACTGACCGATTCCTTGAAGACAACCCTTTTTCAGGGAATGTTGATCCAGGTTCTTTTTGCCTTCGCCTGTGTGTCGGTTGCTCTGGCAATCGGGAAAGCGCGGAGACAGGAAGAAGCAAATTGAATGTCAGCAGAATATAATACTTTTTGTGTCTTGTTTGATTGGCAGTTTTTGAATCATTTGTTATAATATATTTATCAAACATATACTGAAAGGGGAATGCGATTGGATAATGTAAAAAGTGATGTGATTTTAAAGAATTTTTGGCGGTCTAATGAACGGTTCGCAGATTTATTTAACGCTGTCATTTTTGGCGGAAAAGAAATACTCCATGCGGAATGCTTAGAAGAAATGGATACAGATGTTTCTGGAATTATCGAAACAAAAGATTATAAAGAAACACTGACACGCTCCAGAGATGTTGTAAAAAAATCTGCATATGGTGTTGAATTTATTGTAATGGGTATTGAGAATCAGAAACATATTCACTACGCTATGCCTCTTAGAAATATGATTTACGATGCACTTGGATATCTAAAAGAATATCGGGAACTTACTCATACTTTTAAAAACGCAAAAAGAAAAGACAAAACGACCACTGCAGATGAATTTTTGTCTAAAATGAAAAAGGAAGACCGTCTGCATCCAATTATTACACTCACCATATACTATGGAGAAAAAGAATGGGATGGTCCATATTCGTTGAAAGATATGGTTATTGAAATGCCAGAAGAAATTCAAGCCATTTTTTCAGACTATTCCATGAATCTCTTGGAAGTTCGGAATAGTCAAAATTATATCTTTCATAATCATGATATTCAAACTGTCTTTGAAATTACCCGAGAGGTAATGGCAGGGCATTTTGATACTATACAGGAAAAATATGGAACGATCAAAGTCAGTCCTGAATTGCTTTCTGTCATTGGTAAGATGACGGGCAGCCGGGAATTGATGGAAATTGGTGATGGAAAGGAGATTGATAATATGTGTACAGCTCTTGAAAAATTAAAACGTGACAGTTTAAATCAAGGAATTGAACAGGGAAAACTTTCTATTATTAGGAATCTCCTGATGAATGGAATGACTGCAGAGCAGATTAAAAAAACAGCCGGTGCTACGGATGAAGAAATCAGAGAGGCGCAGAGAACAACTGCAGAAGGCTGAACCTGTAAAATCAACCAGCAGTAGAACGATCAATGAAAACTCTAACATCCGGTTATTGCAGAACCTTTGGTTCTGCGGTACATTGTGTTTATAGAAATTATGCAATATTGACAGCTTTATAATGTGTTAAACACCAGGAGGTCGTACAATGCTGGATTATAAAAAAACAGGAACTTTTCTTGCTTCAAAAAGAAAGCAGGCGCAAATGACGCAGGCAGATGTTGCACAGAAACTTGGCGTATCTTTTCAGGCAGTTTCAAAATGGGAAAACGGAACGCTTCCAAATGTGGAACTTCTTTCGGACCTTGCTCGATTGTTTGGGATTACAGTGGATGAAATTTTGGCAGGAGAGGAAAAAACAGAAGCATCCTATTCTTACAGCAAGGCGGGAGTCGACATTTCTTATACAGATGCAATGAAACGCGAAATGACCCAATTTTTAAAAACGGAAGATCGGAGAGTGCTGAATGGTCTTGGGCAGTTTGCATCTTTGTATGACATAGAGTTTCCTGAAATCCCGCATCCTGTGCTTGTCTTGAAATCAGAAGAACCTGGTTCCAAGCAGAAGCTGGCAATGGAATACGGTTACAGCGAATCCATCTGCCACGATATGATCAATCATCTGGTAAACGATATTATGGTAATGGGAGCACGTCCTCTTGCCGTGTTGGATACCATTGTCTGCGGCAGTGCAGAAAAGGAGACGATCAAATCGTTTATCAAAGGCATTTCAGACGCCTGTCGGGAAAACGGATGCTCTCTTGTCGGCGGTGAAACGTCTATACAGCCGCAGGTGGTAGAAAAAGGCGTCTATGTTCTCACTTCAAGTATCGCCGGTATCTTATCCAAAGACAAAGTAATTGATGGCTCTGGCATCACAGAAGGAGACACAGTGCTTGCTGTTGCGTCCAACGGTCTTCACACCAACGGATATAGCCTTGTCCGCATGCTGATGGACCAGATGCCTCAGATTAAGCTGGAAAAAATTGATGGGGAAACCTTTATCGAACAGATTATGAAACCTCACACAACCTACCGAAACGCGATTCGGAATCTTTTGGAATGCCCTGGCATTCATGGAATGGCTCACATTACCGGCGGCGGCATCCAGGGAAATCTTTGCAGGATTCTGCCTGACGGTCTGTACGCAGACATTGATCTGTCCAAAATCAAAACGCTGCCCATTTTCCGTTATATTCAAAGAATCGGAAACATCGACGAGGCGGAGATGCTGTCCACGTTTAACTGCGGTGTCGGTCTGATTGTTGTGGTTTCGGAGCGTTATGCAGAACAGGCGATTCGGAACATCGCAAAATATCACGATTGTTATGAGATTGGCAGAATCCGAAAGGGAAACGGAAAGGTTCTTTTCAGAAACTCTGTCAACTGGGAATCTTCATAAGCATTGATAAAAATCTATTGACCTGAAGTGAACTCCAAGGTGTATAATCTTCCAACATAAGCTGGAAGGTGATACACCTTTTTGATACCTGAAAACAAGGAGGAACAGAACCTGGAATATCGTAAACTGCCAAAAGGAGAGGAACGCATCAGTATTCTGGGAATGGGAACCAGTTCCATCGGAGCTTCCGGGGAAAACCATGTTAGTCAGATCAGCCGCATGGATGAGATCGCAGATTACTTCAACAAATAATTACAGCCAAAAACAGAGCATTACAGTCTAAATAAAAGAAAAGGATGTCCGAAATGTCTGTAGTTTTTGAACACAGACATTCAGGCATCCTTTTTACTGTTCCGCTATCGGAAATATTCAGTTTTTCGGCAAATGCACCGTATAGGAATGTTCTTCCAGTACCGTCTTTGCGCTGTCACAGGCTTCCGGCTGATAAAACTCGATGCGCAGAACCCCTTCTTCAAATTCTCTGTTATGAATGATGCCGATATTTTTGATATTGATATCATTCTCAGCAAGCAGGGTAGTGACAGCGGCGATTCCTCCCGTCTCATCGTACAGATCACAGTACAGGACAAAGGTACGCGTCGCCGGCCCGTTGGTATCCGGGAGAGAATCCCGGTAATTCTTTGCAGTATCAAACATCCGGAAAATTTCTTCCGTCTTCTGGTTGTCCACCAGATATTTTGCCTGCACCAGAGCACGGATATAGGCGTCGAGAACTCTGGAAATCTGTGCCTGATTGGATGCGCAGATCTGCTGCCACATGACGGGAGAAGAGGATGCGATCCTGGTAATATCTTTGAAGCCTCCGGCGGCGATCATTTTCATATATTCTTCCGGCGTATCCAATGTTTCCAATGTGTTCACAAGAGTGGACGCAACGATATGCGGAAGGTGGCTGACTGCGGCCGTGACATAATCATGTTCTTCATAGGTCAAGACTGTCGGAATGGCTTTCAGAGAACGCACCAACTCCACAAAGTCTGACAGGGTGGAGATCTCGATCTCTGCTTCCGGAGTGATGAGATAGTACGCATTTTCCAGCAGATAATCGGTGGAATTGGCAAATCCGGTCTTTTCGGATCCAGCCATCGGGTGGCCTCCGATAAAATTCCGGATCATTCCAAGTTTCTGTACCTCCCGATGAATCCCGCCTTTTACGCTTCCCACATCCGTTACGATACAGGATGGTTTGATGATTTCTTTCAGAAACGGCAGGTAGGACAGGTTCGTCTCCACCGGCGCACAGAGGAAAATATAATCGCATTCCGAAAACCGCGGATCACGTTCTGCCAGCGCCACATCGATGACACCGGCTGCGATCGCTTCCTTTAGCGTTTCTGTTGTATGGGAATATGCCATCAGATAACAGTCTGTCCGAAATTTTTTCATTGCTCTTGCAATCGAACCGCCGATCAGACCGAGGCCGATAAAGCCGACTGTAATTTTATCCATCGTGTTACAAAGTCCTTTCCGCCAGTTCCCTGTAAGGAGCCAGCTCTTTCATCAGTATATCAAAACGGTCGAAGGTCAGAGACTGGGGACCGTCTGAGAGAGCATGCGCCGGATCGTTGTGTACCTCGATCATCAGTCCGTCAGCGCCGCAGGCAACGGCAGCCTTCGCCAGCGGAGACACATAGGCGGCTACACCGGTTGCATGGCTTGGGTCAACAATAATCGGAAGGTGGGTTTTCTCACGGATCACAGGCACTGCGCTCAGATCCAGTGTATTTCTTGTGGCTGTTTCGTAGGTACGGATTCCACGTTCACAAAGAACAACATTCGGATTACCTTCGGAGATAATATATTCGGCAGCGTTCAGCCACTCGTCAATGGTAGCGGCGATTCCCCGTTTCAGCAGTACCGGAAGCCCGGATTTTCCCGCCTCCCGGAGGAGCTGGAAATTCTGCATGTTTCTTGCGCCGATCTGGATCATATCCACATACTTTACAGCGGCGTTGATAGCTTCCAGGCTGATCACTTCGCAGATTGTATTCAGTCCATACGCTTTTTTTGCTTCCGCCATATAGCGAAGTCCTTCTTCCTCCAGACCCTGAAAAGAGTACGGGGAAGTGCGGGGCTTGTATGCGCCGCCGCGGAGAATCTGCGCGCCTGACCGTTTCACATTTTCCGCGATGATCATCAACTGTTCTTCGGTTTCCACCGCACAGGGGCCCGCCATAACGGTCAGTGTGCCTGGTCCGATCCGGTAATTTCCCACCTGAACGGTCGTCGGTTCCGGATGGAACTTTTTGTTGGCAAGCTTATAGCTTTCCGTAATTGGTACCAGCCGGTCCACATAAGGGAGCAGCTGAAGATTTTCGTGAGACAGCAGGTTCTTGTCTCCGACAACACCGATGATGGTCACCTGTTTTCCTTCGGAGAGATGCGTCTCCAGTCCTTTCGCCTGGATCAGACCGGTAACTTTCTGAACTGCTTCTTTCGGGGCATTTGGTTTCATTACAATAATCATGTTGTGTTCCTTTCAGCAGAAACCCCTTCGCTGTGCTTCCTCCAAAAGATACGTCTGTATCTCAGGGTAAGTCAGCGCTTCGGGGATTGTATTAAAAAATTCAATCTGTTCGATTTCACTGTGCAGTTCCTTTTCAAATTCCGTAATCTCCGCATAATACAGCATCCCATAAGATTCTTCCTTCTGGTTTTCCCATTCTCTGGTAACGGAATACACACATACCGGAGTGAGGCTATACTGAACAGCGCCTGTCTCTTCATATAGCTCTCTCTTTGCAGTTTCCAGAATGGTCTCGCCGGCTTCACGATGTCCGCCCGGGATCCCATAAGTATTACACGCACGATGTCTGCAATAGACCCATTTGTCGTTGGATTTGGAAATAATCACGGCAAATTTTAACAGAGAATCCTCCGCATGGTCATAAAATCGGACGTTTCTGATTGTTTTGTCATGTACTTCGGTCTTCATAAATGTCCTCCATTGTCCTGTTTTCTGCACAGTAAATTCATTGTAAGTCATGGACGAAAAATTGTCAATAATTTATTGCTTTAAAGCGAGAAAATAGCATAATTATTCCGCAGACTATATAAATTTGACGAACAAACAAGAAGAAAACAGAGTGCCTGTAAGCATTCAGTCATCGGGAAGAACCTTCAGTGATACATAATGTACATCTAAATAGAGATGAAAATTCGAAAATTCAGAATTATATTGTTAAATTTATATAATATACTTGAAAAAATATCGATTCTTTAGTAGAATATAGACCATAGGAAGAGGAGCGGAGACGTGAAACTTCACATGTTGGAGTGCAGAATACCAAGATCCATGGACAAAGTCAGATACCCCGCAGCTTGCTGCGGAGTATCTGACCCTCGCGGCAGTCGCCAAATGGACATGCAAGCATGTCCGCTTGGCT
>OLQE01000055.1_pt1 | contig 97191 bp, 82 predicted proteins | sample 1643161 | NCBI WGS metagenome assembly OLQE01 (sample SAMEA3136650, study PRJEB25190) | human gut metagenome
ACGGAACCGTACGTACGGTGGTGTGAGAGGGTGATTTATTTCACCCTACTCGATTGTAAATACTTACATATAGATATCCGAATTTCTCGTAAGAGGTACGACAACTGCAGATCAACACGTATGAACAATTAATATTATTTCAACTCACGTACCTCACAAGAGGTACGACCAAGACATCACCTCGATGGTGTCCGTCGAAAGAATTTCAACTCACGTACCTCACAAGAGGTACGACTGAGACTGATCGTTATTACATGCTTACTGAATGATTTCAACTCACGTACCTCACAAGAGGTACGACCTTGCATTTATCGTGGATAAGGTCTTGTCGGTGATTTCAACTCACGTACCTCACAAGAGGTACGACACAGGTCATGGAAGAGGTAACAAATACAGAAATCATTTCAACTCACGTACCTCACAAGAGGTACGACCAAGCACGTTTACTTTAATACACCTTCTTTCTTGAATTTCAACTCACGTACCTCACAAGAGGTACGACGCTGTTCTATTAAAATGTGTACGAATACACAGAAGATTTCAACTCACGTACCTCACAAGAGGTACGACGGTGCAAACATCAAGGCAATTGCTGACAGACTAGATTTCAACTCACGTACCTCACAAGAGGTACGACTGGTTTTTCCAAAACTATTTCAATGGGTTAAATGGATTTCAACTCACGTACCTCACAAGAGGTACGACATGTGATTTTCTTTGGTTTACCCTACATTGACAAATTTCAACTCACGTACCTCACAAGAGGTACGACATACTCAAAAAGGTCAATAGCACTATCGACGCAAAATTTCAACTCACGTACCTCACAAGAGGTACGACATCAAGAGCTAACAAAGCACATTGAGATATATCAGATTTCAACTCACGTACCTCACAAGAGGTACGACCTGCGTGTTAGACATCAAATCATTTTTGGGTGGCATTTCAACTCACGTACCTCACAAGAGGTACGACGACTTATGGTCAAAAGGTGATTATGCTGGTATCGATTTCAACTCACGTACCTCACAAGAGGTACGACATATCGACCACTTATGTTTTGGACGTATCAAAGATTTCAACTCACGTACCTCACAAGAGGTACGACAAGACGGCTATGTTCAAATTAAAGTACAGGATGATTTCAACTCACGTACCTCACAAGAGGTACGACTGCATTTGTATTAGCTAACAGCGCGATGACTACAATTTCAACTCACGTACCTCACAAGAGGTACGACGTGCGAGCAAAATCGTGCCTTGGCGGCCTTACTATTTCAACTCACGTACCTCACAAGAGGTACGACGACGGTACGCTGCATATTATCGATCTGAAGTATGATTTCAACTCACGTACCTCACAAGAGGTACGACAGTCGTAAAAGGGTCTAGCGCTCGCACTGACATATTTCAACTCACGTACCTCACAAGAGGTACGACGCGATGTTGTTATAGATCCAGTGGCAGGAAGCGATTTCAACTCACGTACCTCACAAGAGGTACGACGGAAGGAGATAACAAATGAAAGTAACACATAGAATTTCAACTCACGTACCTCACAAGAGGTACGACATTTACAAATCGCTCTATGATAGCGCACTAGAAATTTCAACTCACGTACCTCACAAGAGGTACGACTTATGCCCGAATGCCTGCAAGTATGTGATCATGGAATTTCAACTCACGTACCTCACAAGAGGTACGACCAGGACGTGGAAAGTTTTATCACAGGTATTGTAAAATTTCAACTCACGTACCTCACAAGAGGTACGACGTAAACTTGAGATTAAAGCATTCTCTACTCTATTCATTTCAACTCACGTACCTCACAAGAGGTACGACATGCTTTATCAAGTCGTTTCTGCAGATCACTTGTATTTCAACTCACGTACCTCACAAGAGGTACGACAACAGATGTGGACAAGCCATAGATTGGAGTGATATTTCAACTCACGTACCTCACAAGAGGTACGACTGTTTAACATTGATGATACTAAAGATGCTGATACATTTCAACTCACGTACCTCACAAGAGGTACGACTATTAAACAATGCAGGTTTCAAAGCAGCTGAAGTATTTCAACTCACGTACCTCACAAGAGGTACGACTCTCATACAGGAGTATGAAAAGAAGTATGGGCAATTTCAACTCACGTACCTCACAAGAGGTACGACCAATCTCTATATCTCCCATGATCTTAGTTGGGCGATTTCAACTCACGTACCTCACAAGAGGTACGACCACGGTGCAAGGTATTCATAGGTTCTTCAAAGATATTTCAACTCACGTACCTCACAAGAGGTACGACAGCAAATATTGCTTTTAATCTTGACATTAACAACAATATTTGCATTAAATTAACATAAAAATCAAATTTCTATCAAATAAAAGCATAAAAACCCAATTAAAATAATCAAAAATAGGTGCGAATGTCCTAAGAAATTTATGTTAGCTTTACATTCGCACCAACATTTAAAAAATCAAAGGTTCCGTAACATCGAATGATGGTTTTGCTCCTATATGAATAATCTTATTTTTATAATTGTTCCCTAAAAGATAGAAGCGTAGACTGTCTTTACTTTCATCGATTTCATTAGATAATATATGCTGCAATTCAACATATTCTTTTTGATTCACATTGCATTCAAACACTGAATTCTGTACTCGCAATCCATAATTCAAACAATGCTTAGCTACCTTCCTTAAACGTTTTCTTCCAGCTTTATCCTCTGTATTCACATCATATGTTATTAATACCATCATAATCATCACTTCCACAAAAATGGTGCATATTCATCTAAATCACCTCTTAAGTACCGAGCTAATAATTGTGCTTGTACAAAAGGCACCATACCCCATTCAATTTTTTCTTTTAGATAAGGATGTGTAATCTGTTCGTTTTTCTTGTTTTGCCAAGTTGCCAGAAATATTCGTCTACCTTCTTTATTTAAAAGAACAGCATTATTTTCTTTCTTTATAAAATGAGCACTTGTTAAAATTTTCTTATTTATAAGTGTTATAACGAATCTGTCTACCATGATAGCTCTTAATTCTTCCATAAGATCTAAGGCTAATGAAATTCTGCCAGGTCGATCTTGATGTAAAAAACCAACATAAGCATCTAACCCAACACTTTCACATGCGGAAGCACAATCATGAGATAACAATGTATAACCAAAAGAGAGTAATGCATTTACGTTATCTTCTGGCGGTCTTTTATTTCTGCCATGAAAGAAAAATACATCTTTTTGCTGTAATATGAGTTCATCTAATACACCAAAATAGGCAACAGCAGCTTTTCCTTCAAAGCCCAATAACATTTTATGATCATTTGCACTTTGTAAATCGCACAAACATTCCTGCATGATGGAAGCAGCATTTTTAATAGCATTTACATCCACACGCATCGCGTGATCACGCACTACTCTAGCTAGTACCCACTTTGCATTATATATCTTTCCTATCAACATATTTTTCGCGATAGCAAGACTTTCCATCTCTGAATCAGATATCCGATATTGTTTTTTTCGCAATACCACATTACCATATTGCTCACCATTCACTCTAGCTAAAAAGCGTCCATGTGAACTCAAAAAAGTCAATGCAATATTTCTTTGAGCACAAGCGTGCATTAAGCCTGGGCTTGCCCCTGCATAACCAAAAGTGATAATTCCTTCTAAATTATGAAAAGGTATACGTTTTTCCTTATCATCACCTATTTTTATCTTTACCGTTTCACCATCCAGCGATAAATAAGCATCTGGTGACGTAATATACAAAATATTATTTAATTTTTTCATCTTCTGCTTCCTCATGCAATTTTCTTTTGATGTAGGTATTCACTGATTCTTTATTAGCTATCTCAGGCAGACAAATGTTTTGTAAGGAACATCGTTTGCATTTTGCTGAAGGTTTTACTTTAGGTGTATAAGATTTTTCATAATATGCATGCATCTCTTGAAATGCGCTTTCTACTTGTTTCCGTAATGCTTCTGAAAACTCCACTTCTTCTCTCTTAGCAATTTCATGATAAAACAAATATCCTTTGTCAATATTGCAATCAAACATTTCTTCTAAAGCGATTGCCTGTGTACACAATTGCAAACGATCTATTTCAGTTGTTTTAGGTTTCCCTTTTTTATATTCCACAGGATAAGGTTTCCATGTGCCTTCCCTATTGAATAATTTTACCCCTTGCTTATCTTTATGAAATTCCACCACATCGCAAAATCCATGTGCTTTTAATACATAGGAGCGCACTTCTAAACTTCTTGTGATTAAGATATCTCCTCTTTTTTCAGTAAATGATCCATCGTGAGCATGTTCATGAACTATCGACCCTAAAACTGTTAAATCGTTATCTTCCCACTCTTTTTCAATGTGTATTAATGCCCACTGTCTACGACAAAAGGAAAAGTGCTGAATACCTGCTATATCAAGGAAATCTATATCTTCCCATTTATTCATAAATTTCAGGTTTCAAATCAGGATAATCTTCCGTATAAATTTCATAATCATTTATATCAGAGGACCTACTTTTCTTGATATCTATCTTTAAAGTACGCTGAATCTTTGCAGATGAATATTGACCATTTGCACAATTATGTTTCCACCAGAACATCTTTAGTACTTCCATACTACCATCAGGACGTGCAGCAGAACAATCATTTTCAAATAATGTACATAATGCCTCCTTAATAACCTCAGCATCTTCTTCGCTAAAGCCTGTCTTTTCTGCTAATTGACAATTGATACTTCCCTTAAATACATAAATACCAAAATCTACACGGTGCTTTATCGCCATAGTATCTCTACCTTTCCTATCACCACTTTCGCCATTTACGCTCTTTATTATCTGCATTTCAGATACTTCCGCCGGTTCAATACTATATGCTGATTGTACAGATACTGGACCTCTGACACTGATACTGATACCAGCAGTTGAATTTTTATCTTTGAAGGCAAATACTTGCCCAAAACTTCGTACATCTAGCCATGATTTACATGCAGCTTCTGCATAAAGTCCTCTATTCTTAGCTTTCTTTGCAGCTACGACTTGCTCATTATTATCGGCTCTTTCTTTTAAACTATCATATCCATCTGTTGCTCTATCTTCAGATTGTACAAAAATATCGTATCCCATATCTTGCATGCGGTTTCTAATTTTTCTTTTAATACAAACATCAGATACTTCTCCATACCCATCTAAGGTCGTTCTTGGGCGGTTCCCATTTAATGGATCACCATTAGGATTCGCATAGCGAACAGAAAATACTACTGCAAAATCAATCTTGTTTTTTAAGGTACTCATATTATTTATCCTCACTTTCTTCTTTTTTATTTCTTTTATATCGTAATTCATCAAGCTGTGCGCAATAGCTTAAAATAAAGCATTTATCTAATGCACCATCTAACTGATATTTCTCTTCATTCAGTAGCATATTAATCAGTTCATTCATTTCTTCATTTAAGACTTTAAAACGGTTATTTTTATTCTTTCTTAACCTTACCTGGTAAGGGTGTAAATTTAAATAAAGTTGTTCCCATGTATCTAAAGGTCTTAACTGAAAGCGTCGCATATAGCGCTCTGCATTTGTTTCACTATCTTTTATACCCATAATTTCTAAAGCTTCTTCTTCTACTTCTTGCACATAAGCAAGCAAACGTCCCCATAAATAACTAATATCCATTTTTTGTTTATCTAGTCCCATGATCCAGGCCTCCTTTTCTGACGCTATATCATTCAGATATTTTCTTAAAACAGCACAACCGATATGTAAATTAGCATCATATACTTCACTTGTCATAGTATAGGGTTGATATAAGCGCTGGCAAATATGTTCCACTAACGCATATGGCAGCTCTCGCCCATCCATGATACAGCTTAATAATTCCTTTGTTGTTGCTTTTTCTATTTCTTCTTTAACGTTATTTCCATATGCACAATGAATGATATCCATAATCGTAGGCGTACCGGTATAACGTATATGTTGATTTTTACCTTTTACATTCATATTTTTTTCAAAATTCACAGCATTTTGCCATGCACAGGATCCATACCACTTGCCTATACATTGCAAGAACGCAGAGCCCTTTAATTCACTGTAATATGAAATTGAAAGTCTACCTTTACCTTTGATGGCAGAATCTAAAGCCATAATGACAACGTCTTCATCTGGGTCTTGAAATCTTTTTGTATAGTATCCTGACAATGCTTTATTTAATGCATACGCATAATCTTCCTGTATATCTATTTTAATCTCATTTCCATCGTCAAAATCAAAGATATTGTCTAGTGGGTTGATAAGCTCAACTTTTTTTAATCCCCATGCAACGATGGCTAATTCACCAGAACCATATAGCTTCCCTTGTCGTTCAATCAGCCATTTCAAGGCATTATGTATTTTTTGGGATGTTTCATAGCCAATACTTACACATTGTGTACTATCGGTTAATAATCCCAAGTAAGTGAAATTAGTTTTATCATTTGAAGAAATTAATTTTGCTTGATCCGTAACATAGCGTATCTTAGCGGGATGTTTTATTGATAGCAAAGTATTTTTTCCACTAATATAACAAACCCCTTTTTGTTTGATCATTGGTTCATAGTATTCTGAAAAAGACTTTATCAAATCTGCTTCCATCCATAGTTTATGAAAGTGCTCATCTTCATCCTCTACAATAAAACGAAGGACTGCATTGCTTTGTTCTGTTACTAAATTGAAGATATCAATGCTATCTGTGTCAATCATACGTTTTTTGCTAAGTCTTCCATTCTCATCAACAATCAGAATGCCTTGCTCTACAAGATCATGCAACAATGTTCCTTTATCCAAATATGTATAAAGCGTTTCTAAAAGTAATGTTCCCGGTTTTCCTTGTGCCGATTGGATCCATGCCTGCAGTTGTTGCATATAAATCGCATGGCTATCATAAAGCTTTTTTTCATCCGAATATTGTGCAAGATTTTTTGCCATGAAATAAAGCTTATCAAACAGTGGGTGGGGAACCTTGTTGGCATCCTTACCCGAACGACATGAAGAATCGATGGTACTTGGTATCATTGTTTTCGCATCCGCTTTCTGAATAAGTTCTGCATGTATACTGCCATCATGAGCCAACGTACATTCGATATGTGCACTTACGGTTGTATAACCAATTGGTAATAATATCCGATGATTATTATCGGCAATTCCTACCTTATCCAAACAATTATCATAAGTTTCACATAGCTTTACCGCCCAGCTCATACCTCATCACCATCCTTTAAGAAGGAAAAATTCTGGCCGGGAATGAACAGCTTTTCTTCTTTCATAACACGCAAATCATTTTGAATAGGACAATCTTGTTGTTGCGGGAATTCAATAATGCCATGCTTCATCTGTGGATAGAAGAACAGCGCTCTTAATTTCTCATCCGCACTTTGCTCCGGATATTGATAACTATGAAACATTAAGCCAAACGTCATGGCCGCAACATCATCGTAAGCTGAGCTTCCTTCTCCAAATATGCATGGTTTTACTTCTGCAACACATTCTCTGGTACCAAGAAATACATCACGCTTGCCACCTTTTTCCAGCATACGTTTAGCAATTTGATAATGTTTATCTTCGTTGCGATCTTGTTTCAAATCGGGACGATTTTCATTCCATACAAAATGTGCTTCAATCTGATACTCTACATCATACAAATAGGTGTAAAGGGATAGCGAATTCCCTTGCGATTTGCTGATGGCACCATCATAAACCAAAGGCCGCATTCCTTTTGCTTCTGTTTGAATTTGTTTCATCACACGACACTTATCGATAATCCATTCGATAGTTGGCTTCCAATATATTGCTTCTACAATACCTCGTAAAGCACCATAGGTTGGAATTTGATATGACATCTTTTCTCCACCCATACGTGTGATAGGATCCGTAAATAATGCATATCGTCCCTGCACTTTAAATTGAATTTTATTTTCTCTCATATTTCATCACTCCTTTCTTCATAGAAAATAACCATCTTTTTGTGCCATCATGTGAAAACCACATGTTTCATCATAATAACCATCATTCAGTATCATCACCCCCAAGTCTTTTATAGTTATAAAGCAATCTTGATAGTAATTCCCTTGTGTGTATACTTCAATGCTATAACGCTGTGCTTGTTTTAATAACATATCAATGCGATTATAATCTTTTATATCCGCACATAATTCTGTGATGATGTCTTCACCTTTACCATATGGTACGATTACCGTTGTTGTTGCATTAGGTATTACTTCAAATAAATCACCAGCTTTACGAAAAGCTTGCCGCATAACACATTGTTTTTTCTCATCATTACTAAATTGCTTTATACTTTGTTCATTTTCTGACAATAAATCATATAGATTGTAAGTCACTTGTCCAACTTTTTTAATATAATCTGTTTCGATGGCTGATTCGCTCTTATAAGCAGAAAGGTTTTCATAGTAATATTTATAATAGCAATGTAATGTCTTTTGTGATGCAATATTATTATCATATTGAAGTGGATCATCTCTGAATTTTTTCAATACTCGAAGGGTCATTGCTTTTGCTCTGGCAATTTCTGATAGTCTTGATAAATTTTCATCAGCATCCGAAAAGATATACGTAATTCCTTCTTCATATTCACGATTTCGATTACAGCGTCCAGCTGCTTGAATAATACTGTCTAAACCTGTACAAGCACGCCACACAGTTTCAAAGCTTAGATCCACACCTGCCTCAATCAAAGATGTGCTGACACAAATGACTTTCGTATCTTTCTGTAAAGCTGCAGTCATCTCTTTAATCATATCTTCTTTATGCTGTGCACACATTGTATTTGCCAAGAAGAATATTTTATAATCTTTATCCAAAAGAGTTTTAAGTTCCTGGTAAACATCATAAGCTCTTTTCTTTTGGTTTAAGATGATTAGAGCTGATTGGCGTAATTGCATATCCGCGCTAATTGCCTTCACTAATTCATCTGTGTGCATTTTACACTGTGTCTTATCTTCATAGCGGACACGTTGAAAAGCTTCATTATATGTTTTTAAATGAGAAAGTATTTCTTCATAAGGATGAATAGCGTTTAATTTACTTCGAGGAAATGGCTGTGTAGCAGAACACAATAAAACAGTAGACCCACAAAATTCTGTTAAATAGTCAATAGCTGTTTGAAACATATTCTTACAAGACAGTGGTAATGATTGAATTTCATCGAATATCAGAATCGCATCTGTCAATTGATGCATTCTGCGAATATTTTGTTTTGACCCATGGAAAAGTGCATTTAATACTTGCACATAACTTGTGAGGATTACCGCATGATCCCAACGTTCTGTGAATAGTTGATGCTGTTCATCATCATCAATAACAAGACTAGAATAGTGCTCTAAGATGATGGCTTCATCCTTTTCGTCCAATACATCTCTTAGGTTAGCTGCATTTTGCGTCAATATTGACAAATATGGTATCACATAGTAAATATGACGAATATGTTTATGTTTTTTCGCATGTGCTAATGCAAATCGTAAACTTGCTAACGTTTTTCCAGAACCAGTAGGAGCAGCCAGTGTGTAAATTCCTTGCTTTTTTTCTCCGGCCTGATAACATTCTAGAGATATTTGATTTCGTAACTGATTGATTTCTGTTTGCTTGTTTCCTTGTTGAAGAGTTAAAAGATGTGCATTTAGTTTTTCTTCTAATGTTTCCCAGATATGCAGGCGGTTCTTTTCAAAATAGGGAGGTTGAAGTACATTATAAGATAAAGTAGGATGATTCATGAATAAATATGTATCATAGCAATCTGCATCTCGTAATGCACTTTGTAATAAGCGCGTTTGCAATCCTAATTGAAAATACAAAAGTGTTCCATTTTTCTTTTTACAACCTTGCTCTTCTAAGAATGGTTTTAATTTTATTACATGTTCTTTCATGCGTAAAAAGAGTGTTTGATATTGTTGTACAGCCTCTTGAATGAGTGTTTGCAAATACCTTTTATCAAATATGCTGAAAAAGGTATTTACGCTTTCTTCATAATCTAATATTTCTTTCTTTGTCATTATTTTTGAATGAAAAGGCATTTCTTTATCCGGATTATACATATCATAAAGTTTTGAATGATGGGATAATATGATTAAACTTACGGATTCTATAAAGCATTTTTGTATAACTTCATTAGTATTCTTCAAATTATAGAAATGATCATATAGATAAATAGCACCTGCAAAAGCATGATTTATTTTTTCATTGGTGTCTTCATCTTTCATTAAATATGCTTGAAAAGAGGATTTAGCTTTTCCTAAATCATGCAGTATTCCGCTTAAATAGCCAATTTTATCAACTTCACAAGTGGTTAAAAAAACTTGGCATAAAGCTGCTGTATTTTCTTCATGCTGTTTTAGTGTTTGTGAATATTCTGTTTTTTTGATGCGATGTGCTAATAGTTCACCCATAAAATACCCCCCGACAGTGTTTGTAAGCGTTTTCTTAATTATATCATAAATTTATCATTATTAAACGATATAATACGATAGACTTTTACAATTTATCGCTTATGACAAAGTTGACAAATCTTTATATTCTATATAAAATATGTAAACTACATATAAATTATATAGAAGGTGAAAATATGAATATTTCTATGTATACGTATCAGAAACAAATTGAACGAATTTATCGCAAATTAAACCATCGTTCTACTGGTTTTCTACGTCCTTACTATGAAAAATACCAAATAAGTGAACTTCAATACCGTGTTTTATCCCATATTCAAGAACATACCGCTTGTACAATAGGTGCCTGTGCAAAAGCCTTGCAACAAGATGCAGGCAATATGTCTGTAACCTGCAAAAAATTAGAAAAATTAGGATATATCTTTCGTAAACGCAGCGTGAGTGATGAACGTGTGGTCTTATTATATCCTACAGAATCTGGAAAAGCTTGTATTCATACGATCCATGATGCCATGTATCAGCATTATCAAAAACAATGGAATCATTATAACGATAAAGACAAAGAACTCATCGTAAATGGATTACAAAAGTTAGAACAATTTATAGAAATGATAAATGAAAAGGAGGATCCTCATGAATAAAAAAGGTGTCTTATTCGATATGGATGGTACTCTCATCAATACCTATGAAAATATCAATTTCAAGCAAGCATTAAGTGAATTAAAGACTGTCCAAAAAACATTGATATTAAAAGTTTTAAAATCACGCGTGCGAAGCTTCTCAGAAATGGAACAAAAGATCCGTGAAGAGGTAGAAAATCCACAAGAAGCTCAAGATTTAATTGATCGTGTTATGGAATTCTTATTAAACCATTATGATCATGCGCCTATGAAAAATGAAGCTTTGACCTTCCTGCATTATCTGAAGCAAAAAAATTATAAAATATGCCTATGTACAAACAATGCAACTGATGTGGTCAATCACATCTTAAAACACAAACAAATGACTCCCTATTTTGACTATGTTATTACTTCTCAACAAGTAACACGCAGTAAACCAGATCCTCAGATGTATCTGGAAGCATTACATAATGTTAATCTTAAAGCAGAAGAATGTGTAATTTTTGAGGATACAGAAAATGGTGTACAAGCTGCAAAAAATGCCGGTATTGATGTTATTGTTGTGAGTGATAAAGAAAAACGCAAGTTTGCAGATTGTCCGATTATCATACAAGATTATTCTGATAAACGTCTGTATGAATTATTCTAGGAGGATATCGTATGTTCTATATCTTATGTTTCTTCGCTTATAGCTTTTTAGGTTGGGTATGTGAGTGTATCTATTGCAGCATTCCTGCCAAGAAATTCATAAATCGTGGATTTTTAGAAGGACCCTACTGTCCAATTTATGGCTGTGGAGCTATGCTTGTTATTTACCTGCTCACACCTTTTGCCGCTAAGCCACTGCTTCTATTTGTAGCAGGCATCCTTGTTACAAGTGCACTTGAATACATAACCAGTTGGCTGATGGAAATGTTCTTCCATACAAAGTGGTGGGATTATTCAACATATCCTTTTAATATCAATGGACGTATTTGTTTAAAAAACTCTACGCTTTTCGGTATTATGGTCGTATTTGTTTACTATGTATTGCATCCATTTGTAAATGATTCAATAAATCTTTTGCCGCATTAGGCACAAGCAATACTCTGTATCTTGTTAATTATCCTTTTCACCTATGATGGTGTATCAACACTTATGGCACTACTACGCAAAAACAAGGATTTCCTGGAAGTGGAGAACAGTATGAAAGAATTGGTCAAAGAGTTTAAAACAGCTCAGATTTTTCCACTTGAAGAACCTATAAGTGAAAGTATTCGCCGCGTTTTAGATAGTACTGACGCTGATGAAATTTTATTATCACATATTCAAAAAGTTCATGATATGGTAGATTCCCTGCATCAAAAACGTAAACACACACATGAGCGTTTAAGCAAAGCATTCCCTAACAAAAAAGAAGCTTTATCTAGAACAAATATTGAAGCATTATTTAAAACAATGCACCATCACCTACATCGCTAATCTATGTTAATAAGAAGCATTTAGAAACATTAACAAAAAGAATTGGAAAAGCTTTTCCTCATGCAAATTCATATAGTATAAGATGTACTATAGCATCCAATTTTGTTTTGACTATTAAATGGACATATAATTGCGGCTTTTATAAATTTATTGCATTTTCAAAAAACATAAGGAGAATATCATGTATATAAAAAAATCAGATATTTGTACCATACCAAATTTACTTACTATGCTACGCATAATTCTTGTACCTATTTTCATATATTATTATATGCAGGATGAACAACTGATAGCAGCTATTCTTATCCTCGCATGTGGCTTTACTGATTTCTTAGATGGCTATATCGCAAGGCATACGAATGCAATAAGTGAAATAGGTAAAATGTTAGATCCATTTGCAGATAAACTTCTGCAGTTTGCTATTGTATTTGTACTGCTATTCAAGATTCAGCATATGAAATGGGTGTTTCTATTATTCATGGTCAAAGAAACCAGTATGTTCTTATGTTGGCTGTATATGAGAAAAAAAGGCGGTTATATGAACGGTGCGCAGTGGTTTGGTAAGGTATCGACGGCAGTTTTCTATGTTACAATGTTTCTGCTGCTGTTGTTGCCAATTAAAAACACTATATACTCAGATATCCTTTTGCTTATTACAACCATATTCTTACTGATTTCGTTCCTGCTTTATATGAAAACCTATTTCTCCATGTTTCATAAAATGAATCATTCATAAAGGAGGGTGCATAGGATGGATACAGAAAAACAACGAGCCTTTATCATTCGTTTTCTGTATTTTTCCATTCTAATGCTCCTTTTTTATGTCTTTTTTCAATATATCATCCCCTACCTTTTGCCATTCATTCTTGGTTTTTTCATCGCCTTTATGTTACGTCCCATTATCCGTATTTTTGTAAGACTTACAAAGGGACATGAAAAGTTTTGGAGCATTGTTATCATTTTATTTTTTTATGCATTATTAGGTATTATATTAAGTTATTGCGGTATGAAGATATACTTTTGGACGCAAGATGTGCTTATTAAAATACCCGAATGGTATCAAAACACGATGGAACCCTTTCTTCAAGATTCTTTCTCTCATGTCCAAGTAGTTTGGAAGGATTATGATGGAGCGATATCAAGTGCTATCACGTCCATTTGGGAAGGCCTACAAAATTTTCTTTCAGGATTTGTTACTGATTTATCGCAAAATATTCTAAGCATATTAAGTAATTTACTATCTTCAGTACCTAAATTCCTTTTAACCTTTTTTATTGCCATATTTTCTAGTTTCTTTTTTACTTCTGATTACCATAACCTTTCTAATTTCTTTTTCCAACAATTCTCACCAGAAACACAAAAAATCATATTATCTATACGTTATTTTGCCACTCATACCTTTTTAAATATGTTTATAGCTACAATCAAATTAATGCTATTAACATTCTTTGAATTAGGCATAGGTCTTTCTATTTTAGATATAAAAAAAGCCTGGCTGATAGCCTTAGGCATTACGGTTTTTGATGTACTTCCCGTATTAGGTACCGGAGGTATTATGATACCTTGGATTCTGTTTTCTTATGTCCAAGGGCAACATAAATTAGCCATAGGATTATTAATATTATATTTAATTATTACTTTAATACGTAATATAGTAGAGCCTAAATTAATGGGAAAGCAGTTAGGACTGCATCCTTTGTTAATGCTGTTATGTATGTATGCAGGCGGTAAATTATTTGGTGTGTTTGGATTCATGTGCATGCCGATGGTGTTACTAATCCTTAAAAATCTTAATGAAGAGGAAATTATACATTTGTATAAATGTTACAATTTACATGAATCAAAATGCAACATATCAACTCACGCATCTAACAAGATGCGACAATAGAAACGAATATCACGAATTGGCAACGCCGGCAATTTCAACTCACACATCTCGCGAATACGATCTGTAAAGATGATACTTTTATGAGCTACTTTTTTGTATTTCAACTCACACATCTCGCGAATGCGACCGTTCCATAGTGATAGCACTAAGTAAATACTCGGATTTCAACTCACGCTTCTTACAAGATGCGACCTTTTGCAGATTCCTTTTTCAATGTTTCTTTCAGATTTCAACTCACGCTTCTTACAAAATGCGACAGCAAATTTTCATTAAAATCATATCATTTAAAGAAGAAACGCTTAACATTAATATAATTTTAGAAAAATAGCTCTATAAATATCAATATATAATATGACAAATTGGTGCGAATCTCCTAGCATTCTACTGTACGCTTGTTATTCGCACCAATTTATCTAATATCGATTTTTATTCCCACTCAATGGTCGCCGTAGGTTTTGGTGACAGGTCATAACAAACACGATTCACATTCTTAACTTCCTTCAAGATACGATCCGTTATCTTCAACAATACCGGCCAGTCAATCTGCTCAATCGTCGCCGTCATAGCATCCACCGTATTCACCGCACGTAAAATCACAGGATATTCAAAACATCTCGCATTATCACGTACACCTACAGATTTAAAATCAGGCACAACTGTGAAATACTGCCAAACCTTTTTATCCAATCCAGCATTATGGAATTCCTCACGCAAGATTGCATCTGCCTCACGCACTGCCTCTAAGCGTTCCTTCGTAATAGCCCCTAAACAACGCACACCCAAGCCTGGGCCAGGGAACGGCTGACGGAATACCATCTCATCCGGTAATCCCAATTCAAGACCACATGCACGTACCTCATCCTTAAACAGCTGACGCAATGGTTCCACTAACGCAAAACCAAGATCTTCAGGCAATCCTCCAACATTATGATGAGATTTGACCATTTTTGCTGTTTTTGTACCGCTTTCGACAATATCTGGATAAATCGTACCCTGTGCTAGGTAATCAATACCCTCTAGCTTTCTTGCCTCTTCTTCAAATACACGAATAAATTCCGTACCGATAATCTTACGTTTCTTTTCAGGATCCGCAACACTTTCTAATTTTCCTAAGAATCTTTCACTCGCATCAACATAAATCAGATTCGCATCCAATTGATTTTTAAACACTTCCACAACACTTTCTGACTCACCTTTGCGCATCAAGCCATGGTTTACGTGTACACATACTAATTGTTTACCGATTGCTTTAATCAATAAAGCTGCCACAACGGAACTATCCACACCACCAGATAATGCCAGTAATACTTTTTTATCCTTTACCTGTTCACGAATCAACTCTACCTGATCCGCGATAAAGTTTTTCATATTCCAATTTGTTTCACATTTGCAGTCATCAAATACAAACTTCTTCAAAACTGCAAGACGCTCTTCCTTATCCTCACTCCATGCATTCAATACATCCTCACATGTTGCCAACGCATGCGCAACTGCCATTACCGGATAACCGTGTGTATAAACATGTGCATCAACATCAATACGTTCCCCATCTACGATATGATTAGGTCCACCATTGATGATAATACCTTTCACATTTGGCAATTTTGCCAGTTCTTCCTTCGTGATATCATGTGGATAAATTTCACTATACACGCCTAATTCACGAATTTCACGAGCTAATCTAGTGTTTTCACTGCTGCCCAAATCTAGAATTACAATCATGTCTTGTTTCATATTCATTTTCTCCTTCTTTTCTTCATAAACAGTTTACCATAATCTGTAAACGGTTGCACGATTGGATTGTAATTTCTATTAGAAAATCTTACATCTTTCCTCATGCATGCCTTTTACATAAAGAAAAGTGCTGAAATCCTATGTTGACCTCAACACTTTTACGCAAATTACACAACACATATCACAGTATCATTACACAGATATCGTGGTAATCATTTTCCATAGTACCTTTAAACACCATCTTCTATCATAATCTTTTTTGCGCGATTTCCTTTAATCACAAAGGAAAGTTCGCAGAATTCTTCGTACGTTTCTTCCATTACCTGCTTAATCATATTTTGTGTATCTTCATGAATCTGTTTTTCCTTGAAGAATGCTGTAATTGCCTCTTGATAATTATTTTTATACTTTGTATTCAGCTGTTTCCAATTTACATCCTTAAAATATGATAAGATTTCTTTTCTTATCGCTACCTTTCCTTGCATCAACGCGACTGCTATGATTGGATAGCCTGCATAATGCTGCCAAATAGTCGCATTATCATTCGAAGAATAGGTGTTTTCTAAAAAGCGTACCGTATACTTTTTCGTATAATCACTGGAAGTTACATACGCTTCATCCTCTTTCATTTCTACTCTGCCATCTGCAACTGCACTATACGCCTCATAAACTTTTGCTAAAGGTGATGCTATCATTGAGAAACCTCCTCCTTCATCTGTTGTTATATTGGTTATCACAACATGAATCATTCTTTTATCACTTTTTTATTTAACATTCGCATAACATGTTTGGCTGCTTTTTGTACCTTATCCTCCTGACACATAGCACATTCATTAATAAAATCTTTCCACTCCTTAGGATAAGCACTTTTACAAAACCAATCCTTTAAAAAACCTAATATTTGACGTCTAGCGACCATTTGACATGGTATCGATACTTGTCCATGATGATAAAACACATGATTTTCAATGTTTTGCGCACATATAAGAAGCTTCTTTTCCTCTTCGGGAAACCATTGCAACAAAGCCGGCATCCCCTTGATTGTATTTCCAAAAGCAGCGATCTCCTGTGTCATTAGATTTTCCATATAGCATTCCCGAAAAGAAGCAGCCATTTCCTGATTTCCCACCTGCATCAGCATGGCAATGATGGAAATCATCCCATAACGCAAAAAAGCATTTTCATGATGCAGTAACCTTTTGCATCGATCATGATATGTAAAGACTTCCAAGGGCTGATGTTTGGCAAATTCCATGACTACTTTTTGCGCTTGGTATTTTAAAGCAGATGGATCATATTCCATGATGTCGCACAAATCTTTTAACACTATAGGATCATTTTGCAAACACCGATAGGTTGCGACTGCATCTTTTTTGACTAATTCTTTTTTTAAATCCTCTACTCTTCTTTCTACTCCATCTTCTGATATGCTTTCCTTTTTATTTCCTAACATTCTTCCCTTGTCATCTTCTGATATCCTTTTGCTTCCATCTTCCGACAGTTTCTCATGATCTCCTTTAACCACTTTTATAGTTTCCTCTTCACTTTCCTTTCCTGCTGCCAACATTCTTTCATCCCCTTTCATATGGCACAACGATCTTTGTTACATATTTATCCGGATTTCCCTTTAACACGATACCCGGTCCTTTTTCATAATGCTGCCAATATGGCAATTGCAGATGCAAATGATGTTCTTGCGCATAATCCAGCAAGACTTTATAGCCGATGTGTAGTGTTTCATAGCTGCCGATATGATATAAAGAGAGAACTGGCCGTGCCTGAATCTGCCCGATAAAAAAATCATTAGGAACTGTTTTTATCTCTTTCTTTAAAGCTACACACAGTCTGCTTGCCATCATTTCATCATAAGCCTCCTCAAAATACATTTGAAAGATAGCACCTTTTGTGTTTCCTTTTAACTCTTTATACAAGCGTTGGACATAAGTTTTGATTTTATCATAGCTACCTTGAAAAGGAATAGCGGCATACTGAATCTTTTCGCATATTTCTTCCTGAATTTGATACAGGGCATTGGCCTGCTTCGTGAAATCGCGTTCTTTTAGATAGCTTTCCATTGCTTTCATACAAGCTTTTTCTTCCAAAATATTTTTCTTGATCAATGCCATCTTTTCCTGAAGATAATAACAGATATCCTCATCATTCTCACAGTTTTGTAAAACATCCTTCATTTCCTGGATAGAAAAATGAAATTCTCGCAGCATGATAATTCGTCTGGCTGTTTCATAATCCTTATCGCTATATAAGCGGTGTTGTTGCTCATTGCGTTGACTTGGTACTAATAGTCCTTCCTCATCATAATAACGTAAAGCTTTTATGCTGAGTTGTGTGATATTAGAAAATTCGCTGATTTTATACATGATAGACCTCCCTTCCTCTTTACTGTAACACCTCCCCTGCACAGGAGGGCAAGCAGTTTCATCCTTTTTATCTGTCGTTTGTTTTCTTTTATTGTACCATGTATCGCATACAGAAAACAGCTTAGAAAAAACAGGAGCGTTATGCCTCCTACACACTCCTGTTTCCCTTGCCTAGATTTTTTCAAAGACCGCTGCCGGTGCTCCACAGATTGGACAAATATAATCCTGTGGCAATACTTCTCCTTCATAAAGATAGCCGCAAATACTACAACGCCAGCCATGTTTTTCTGTTTGTTCTTGATAACTGGATGCTTTCTTTGGTGTCGTTCCATTTTTCACCTGATGATAATACGCATAGGTCATGACTTCTTCCTCGCTTAAGACCTCCATATCAACAACCTCACCAACAAAGATTACATGACTTCCCACATCCAGGTGGGATACGACTTTGCAAGTATAGTAAGCACAGGTATGTTCACTGACATATGGAATCTGTTGCCTATCTTCCCGATGAGCTATCCCCTCATACTTATCGATATCCTTTCCGGATTGAAAACCAAAACGACGAATCACATCCATGTCAATGTTTTGACTTATGACAACCGCATTAAATTTACCGCTTTTTTCGATAAGCTGCTCGGTATAGTTTTCTTTATTCAAGGTAATGCTGAGTTGTACCGGTGATGAAGTCACCTGTTGTAATGTATTTGCCACACAACCGCTTGTTTTATCTTCATAGCTGCTAGATATGATATACAAACCACAACTTAATTTATATAAACTTTTCTCATTCATATGAAATCCTCCTATTTTTATAATGCTAGTATGTATGAAAACTATACATATGTCTAAAGTTTTGCTCATGATATAATAAATGAACCTGTCTTATGCCTGCAACCGCATGTTGTTTGCTAGCCTTTAAGTAGATATAATCATCTTCATTTATAAAATGTTTAAGAAAAGTTAAGAGAAAATTATAAAAATATATGTCATAATAAAGATGTCTTTTCTTACATTTCTATTAAGACAACAACATGCAAAAAAGCTTTTTCATGCCAATATGAATGCAAAAATAGTCAGTCAGAATTTTACCTAATTCGACAAATGTCTGATATAATGAAGAAAATATGAAAAACTATAGGGTACAGGAGGATTTACATGACACAATATAAAAAAAGCAGAAGAAGTCACATACGATGGGATCGTTTGGCAATTATTATGGCCGGGATCATCGTTATTGTGGCTGGAATCTTTGTGGGGATCAAGATGTTAGCAGCCAATCCATATAAAAAATATGATGCTTATAACGAAAAGACTAAATTATATGGGGAATTGCAACATGATAGTCAGAAGGAAGAAGATGTTTATTATCTATCTGTACATTATCCTGAATATCAAGAAAAAGCGATGAATGATCTTGTCGCTAACTATCGAAAAAAACATATAAAAGTAGATAAAAAGCATAGCGGCATGCAATATATTATGGTGGATTATGACAGTAAACTGCTATATGACAGTTATATCACATTAACTTTCCATCAAGTTATTAAAGATGAAAATGATAAAGTCTTAAAGAAAGAAGACGTATCTTATAATTACGATATTAAGCGTAAAAAATTAATGGATGTAAAAGATGTTTTACGCCGTGATTATATTGTGATGATGAAAAAACTGGCAAAGGAAAATGGTTTTAAAGAAGATCAGATAAAAATTGCAAATTTGAACAGCTTCATTTTGCAGGATAAGAAAGTCTCCTTCTATTTTGACGCAAATGCATCAAAAACATTAGATGTTGTTTATGAAGATCATAAACCATACATAGCTTTGACAAATGCTAAAATTCCTTCTTATTATATGAAAAATCCTATCATTCCAGCTGCGCAGCCGGCTGTGAAAGAAGGAAAGAAATTAATTGCCTTTACCTTTGATGATGGACCGGCTAGTGAAAATACGAAAGCGATTATGGATGAATTTGAAAAATATGGTGGACGAGCAACTTTCTTCATGTTAGGACAAAATGCGGATCTGAATCCAGATTTAGTAAAAGAAGTATATAAACGCGGACATGAAGTTGGTAACCATTCTTGGGATCATTCACAAGGTATCGCTGTAACAAATACGTTAACCAAAAAACAAGTAAGTGAAGAAGTTTATAAACCAAATGATGTCATCTTTAAAGCAACCGGCTTTGAGCCTCGTTATTTCCGTCCGCCTTATGGAGCAATTGGTAATACATTGGATTCCGTATGTGGTTTAGATATGGTTGGTTGGGATATTGATTCCTTGGATTGGCAAAATCATAATCCGGAAATGATGACAAGTATTATTAAAAAAGGTGCTTCCGTTGGTTATGAAGTTGTCTTAATGCACGATATTCATAAAGAGACTGTAGAAGGTGTTAAAAAGGTGTTAAAAGAATTGGATGCACAAGGTTTTCAATTTGTGACAATTGATACCTTGATGAAACAAGATCGTAAATATCTAACGGCTTACAATAATGAGCGGATGCATAATATTGTGATTACTTCCAATGTAGGAAAGTAATACTCACCTTATTCAATTAATCTTTGATTCTTTAAAGAGTTCCAACACAGGAACTCTTTTTTTCATACATTATGCATATTCAATATCATCATGATGTGAACAAGTAAAGAAACAAAATCTTCCTATGAATCATCATGACAATTGCTTTTTTAAACATCGCTTTTCTCCTCTATCATACGATACTATCATCAACCATGCATTCGCGATACATGTTTCTCATTTCTGTGCTATACTGATAGAAAAGGAGGCATCATGTTATGTTAGAGGAACTATTTAATCGTGTTAGTATTCGCCATTATCAAAATCGTGAAGTGGAACAAGCAAAATTAGAAGAAATGTTAAGAGCTGCCATGAATGCACCAACGGCCAGAAACACACAGAGCTGGCGTTTTCTAGTTATCACGAATAGAGAAACATTAAATCATATGACAGAGCTTCAGCCTTATACCGGGATGATGAAAGAAGCCTATTGTGCGATTCTCGTTATGGGAGATCGCAACGCAAATCCAGTCGATGAATATTTGTATGTAGATGCTGCCGCTGCCATTGAAAATATGTTGATTGAAGGTGTGCATCAAGGCCTTGGCACTTGTTGGTGTGCCGTTGGTCCTTCAAAAGAGCGCATTAGCAAGTTTAAAGAGTATTTCCATTTAAAAGATCATCTATTGCCAGTTGCTGTCGTTGCTGTTGGATACAGTGCAGAAGATAAGACAAGAATTGATCAGTATGATCCTGAAAAGGTTAGCTATTATCGATAGTGTCTATGTAAGCATTTCTTTCAACTGATTTCTAATAAGCCCTTCATGATTGAAAAGATGATAAAAAGAAAAAGAATATAAAAAAAGTGTTTAAAAAAACGTAGCACATCATTTCTTTTATAGACAACGTTTTCTTTATTTACGTTATTTACGTTGTCTACTTAGAAGTGATCATATCTTTTCATGCTACGTTTTTTCTTATTACTTATATTATTGTCGATCAGCTTTCAGCATACCTAAAAGCTTTAAATCTGTTTTTTGCGCATGTATACCTAATCTCCGGTATATTGCTTTATCCATGCGGCATCTGCTTCAAAGTTGTCATGCTTTCCATTTTGATAAGTCGCAACCATTAACTTGATGTCATCTTCTTGAATGACAACATATGGAAATTCTGAAATATTTGTGGAAGCGCCACAATTCCCATCCTTATCCATAGCAATCACACTGATCGCATCACAGGTACGATTGGCCATCTGCATGCGTTTTACATGTGCATCTAATACTGTATCGACGGCTGCTTGTACAGACATACCTGCTGCCATGGCATCGACTATGCGAATGGATAAGCATCCACGCATGATATCTTCTCCCAATCCGGTAGCTGCAGCACTTCCATACAGGGCATCACTGTAAAAACCGGAACCGATGATTGGAGAATCTCCTACACGTCCTTCATGTTTCATAAACAATCCGCTGGTAGATACTCCTGCTGCTAGCTCATCCTGACACTTTCCTAGCACACAAACTGTATCATGTCCTTCATATGCTTTTAATTCCATGTCTTCTTTTTGTTTATCTTGCCATCGTTTTTTACTTTGAGGCGTCATGTGATTTTGAAAAGCAAAACCTTCTTCTTGTGCAAAGGCCTCCGCACCCTTTCCTGACAGTAAACAATTTACTTTATAATCACTTAGCTTAGCCGCTACCGCAATTGGACTTTCAACATTTTCAACTTCGATGATACCACCAAAACCAAGCGTATTTCCATTCATATAAGCACTATCCAACTGTACGTGTCCCTGCGCATTCGGCAAACCGCCATGTCCAACAGAGATAAATTCTTCTCTAGCTTCTACATCCTGAATAGCAGCTAAGATTGCCGCCTGTACAGAGCCATCCTGCTGCAATATATCTTTTGCCTTCAGCATTCCATCATACGACATTTTCCATGTCGAAATCATTGCCTTATTCATCTTCGATTACCCCTTTTCATACTACTTTATCACGATTGTAAAAGGCCTTACCATTGCTTTTTAACAATAACCTTTTACCATTTTAACGCTGTTATCATAGCATAAATCCATACACTTGCAAAGTTACAATTGACATCAGAAACTAGATGAGATGCTTCATCCTTACACAAATTACTCCTATAGAGAAAGTAACACGCCTTCTTATCCCCCCTATGCGCTATACCTTTATGATGGCATGTGTATAGCTATCGAATGTCCTTTTTGCCTTTTACTAAGAAATTTTAGATTCCCATAAAGAAAGAAAAAGCTCTCCGTTCAAACGCTGCTAACGTTTGCCAAGAGAGCTCATCAATTATAACAATGGGTCAATCGTTCCTGTGTTGATGCTGCGCAATGTTTCACAGCTAGCATCAAATTTTGCCTGATCAACTTCATTTAATTCTAATTTTACAATTTCACGAATACCTTTGCGGTTGATAATAGCAGGAACACCAATATATAAGCCTTCCTGGCCATATTCACCTTCCTGATATGCAGAAATTGTTAAGATCACATTTTCATCGTCCAAGATAGCATGCACCAAACGATTCAAAGAAAGCCCGATTCCATAATACGTAGAACGTTTCCGTTTGATAATTTCATAACCAGCCTGCTGTACCTGTGTATAAATTTCATGCAGATCACTTAAGTCTTTACCTTGTTCATCCAGAATATCTAATAAATTCTTACATCCAACATAGGCATTTGTCCAAGGTACAAAACTGGAATCTCCATGTTCTCCCATAATATAGGCATGAATATTGCTGGAAGATACATCCAGATATTCACTCATCAGATAACGCAATCTGGCAGTATCTAAGATCGTACCAGAACCAATAACTCTTTCTTTTGGTAAACCACTTACTTTTTGAGCAACATAGGTCATGCTGTCAACCGGATTGCTGGCAACTACAATAATACCATCAAAGCCTGATTTCATGATGTTTTCAGTCACGCTTTTTAAGATCATCGTGTCTTTGGCCGCAATATCCAGACGACTTTCGCCTTCCTTCATCGTAACACCGGCTGTAATCACAACGATGCTTGCATCTTTACATTCTTCATAACCACCAGCTTTGATCGTCATTTTTCCACGTGCATAAGGAAGTCCATGCTGTAAGTCCATCGCTTCTCCTACAGCTTTATCATGATTAACATCAATCAAAACCAATTCATCAATACCGCCAGTGTTTAAGAAGCTGTATGCCATACTCATACCGACAAAGCCGGTACCTACCAATACTAATTTTCTTTTCTCATTCATATTCAAGTCCTCCTTTTTTACTATGTCCATGATTTTTAAAACCATACACAGTGTCTTTATGATGTTATCTTTAACTAACACAAGTATAGCATGTTTCTTACGGAAAGAACATATTAATGATTTCCCTTTTTCATGCAGAAAATGACCTATTCTTCCTTTTTATGCCATATTTTTTATTTATTACTTATGCTTCTTGCGCCATTCCTCAATCTGCTTCATACGTGCAGTGACCTTACTCTCAGAACCTTGCATGGTGGGTTCATAATAAATCGTTCCCTGTAAAGTAAGTGGCAAACATTGCATGGTTGTCAGCTTATCCTCATAATCATGCGCATACTGGTATCCTTCCCCATAATGAAGTTCCTTCATTAATTTAGTCGGCGCATTGCGAATTTGTAGTGGTACTGGTTCACTAATCATCTTTAAGGCATCTTCTTTCGCATGTTCATAAGCCATATATAAAGCATTGCTTTTAGGTGCTAAGGATAAATAAGTAACAGCATGTGTCAGATGTACACTGCATTCAGGCATCCCGATAAAATGACATGCCTGATATGCCGCCACACAGATTTCTAGTGCCCGACTATCAGCCATACCAACATCCTCACTGGCAAAGCGTACCAATCTTCTTGCCACATACAATGGATCTTCTCCAGCCTCTAACATACGTGCAAGCCAGTAAATAGCTGCCTGCACATCACTGTTGCGCATGGATTTATGCAAAGCGCTGATCAGATTATAATGTTCTTCCCCTTTTTTATCATACAATAAGGATTTTTGATGGATGCACTGCTCCAGCGTTTCTTTTGTGACAAGATACCCTTCATCTGTTTTTTCCGCATTCAATACGACCATTTCCAAGGTATTCAAGGCAACTCTGGCATCTCCATTGGCAAACTGGGCAATCATATCCAACATGCTATCTTCCATCTGCACATTTAAAGTTCCAAAGCCTTTTTCATCCGCTAACGCATGTTGTAATAATTCCACCAAATCACTGGTTTCCAAACCTTTTAAAACAAATACTTTACATCGCGATAAGAGGGCAGAATTAATCTCAAAGGAAGGGTTTTCCGTTGTCGCTCCAATTAAGATGATGCTGCCTTTTTCCACATAAGGTAAAAAAGCATCCTGTTGTGCCTTGTTAAAACGATGAATCTCATCTACGAATAAAATAGTTCGTTTTCCAAACGCTCTGGCATCACTTGCTTCTTTCATGACTTGTTTGATTTCTCGTATGCCACTTGTGACAGCACTAAAATCAATGAAGCGAGATTGTGTCTTATGAGCGATGATCCTAGCCAAAGTTGTCTTACCAACACCGGGTGGACCCCAGAAAATCATACTGGTTACCTGATCTTTTTCAATCAGATTCCATAGGACCTTTCCTTTACCAATCAGATGTTTTTGCCCTACATAATCTTCTAAGCTCTGTGGTCGTAATCGACTTGCCAAAGGATCTTGTAAATCCTGATAAAACAAGGATTCTTGTTCCATGCACATCACTTCCTTAACTGCTTTCATTATAGCACATTTTAGCGAAAGCTTACGTGCCAGCTAAACTCATGTCACAATTCTTTCACATCCTAGATTAGTTAAATTGCTTTCTTACGACCAAAAACCTTTTTCTTACGATCAGAAATTTTTTTTTACGCTATCGCTCATTCTATCTCATGCAAGTTTCTCATACCGTTTTCTTCCTTTTGCCTAAGCTACCGTTTCCCCCCTGCATAACAACAAATTCTTTATTTTCATTTTCATCTTTTCGTTCATCTTTTAGGACTTTTTCTTCTCCCATCTACTTATCAACCCTTCTACTTTTCATTCACCTTCATCATCTTCCTCATCCACAACAACAGGTTGGCAAGCTATGACCACTTCCATAATGTCGTTGCGCTTCTACTTCCGTAAAAAACACACTCTTGCCAATTTCTTCCTCAGCGATCCAATTATCCTCATCACATTGGACATATGTATCAATCAGAAAAAAAAGCTCTCCCTTCTCTATTTTGATATCGCTCACTTTACCGCATTGAATATGTGAGCCAAGAATATAATATACTACACCGTTTCTTTCTAACATAGGAATCCTCCTGTTTCAACGGTTATAGAATACGAAACTAATTCCTCACTGTCAATTATTCTGCCTGTTAACTCGCTGTTGCATTCGCCTGAACGAAAAAGAAACGATGCTTTTAAAAAATGGTCAACTGGTGCCTGTAATGGTAATTGTTCTCATACTTTCATATGGTTAGCTCCTGTTTGGATAATTGCTCTCCTACTTTTATAGGGAATCGGTTATCGTTCCTGTGTGGTAATTGTTCTTATACTTACATTCAAGTAGTAAAACGATCTATCGGTTATAAAATGAACACTGCCTTACCTAATAAGAATTTAATAGCAGCATTCTAATACCACCAAATCTTCATACTTTGTCATAAGAAAAATTCGCTGGTGCATATCGCTATACAAAGCGCTTACATTCTGATATTGTATAACCAGAAAGTGAGAATACATTTCATTTTAATTCTTAATTTTAATTAAATGTAATTCTCAACCTATGGTTGCTCATGAAGCTCTTCATGACTGGCATTGTGTAAATAAGGAGGAAATGTACATGCTTTTTCAAACAACCAAGAAACAAGAAGACCTACGGAAAAAAGTACGCGAATTTGCGGAAAGCGAAGTAAAGCCAATTGCCTTTTTGCTAGATAAGGAAAATGAATTCCCTAGCGAAGCAATTGCCAAATTTGCCGACATGGGAATGATGGGTTTGCCTTATCCCAAAGAATATGGCGGTGCAGGAGCAGATGTCTTAAGCTATGCGATTGCAGTAGAAGAATTATCCAGAGTTGATGGAGGAACCGGTGTCATCTTATCAGCACATGTATCTTTAGGAAGCTATCCAATTTTTGCGTTTGGTAATGAAGAACAAAAACAGAAATATTTAACACCTTTAGCAAAGGGTGAAAAACTTGGTGCTTTTGGGTTAACAGAACCAAATGCCGGTAGTGATGCAGGTGGAACAGAAACAACGGCAGTATTAGAGGGTGATCATTATATCTTAAACGGTGGTAAAATCTTTATTACCAATGCGCCGGTAGCTGATACGTATGTTGTCTTTGCCTCAACAAATCCGGATGCCGGAACACATGGTATCTCTGCTTTCATCGTTGAAAAAGGATGGGAAGGCTTCACCTTTGGAGATCATTACGATAAGATGGGCATTCGCTCTTCTTCCACTGCGGAATTAATCTTTAATAATGTAAAAGTACCAAAAGAAAACCTGTTAGGTAAAGAAGGACAAGGCTTTAAGATTGCAATGGCTACGCTTGATGGCGGTCGTATCGGAATTGCTGCACAGGCATTAGGTATTGCTCAGGGTGCTTATGAACATGCTTTAGAATATGCAAAAGAGCGTATTCAGTTTGGCAAACCAATTGCCCAACAACAGGCAATTTCCTTTAAACTAGCTGATATGGCAACCAAATTACGCTGTGCTAGATTCCTTGTTTACAGTGCTGCTGAATTAAAAGAAGCCCATGAACCTTATGGCATGGAGAGTGCTATGGCTAAACAATATACCTCAGACATCTGCTTAGAGGTTGTCAATGATGCTTTACAGATCTTTGGCGGAAGTGGCTATTTAAAGGGTATGGAAGTCGAACGTGCTTATCGTGATGCGAAAATCTGTACAATCTATGAAGGTACCAATGAGATTCAGCGTGTTGTTATTGCGTCCCATATCATCGGTAAGATGAAAAAAGATGGTAAGGCAAAACGGAAAAAAACATCCATTACCGGTGAACGTAAGAAAATGATCTTCCGTGATGGCACACCAAAAGAACAAGTCGCAAAACTAGTTGAAGCATTGAAGAAAGATGGTTATGATTTCAGTGTAGGTATTGCGATGGATACTCCAATCGTCGATGCGGAACGTGTGATCAGTGCCGGCAAAGGTATTGGGGCAAAAGAAAACATGAAATTAATTGAAGAAGCTGCGAAATCACTAGGTGCTGCGATTGGTTCATCTCGCCCGGTTGCGGAAACTTTGAAATATGTGCCATTAAATCGCTATGTTGGTATGAGTGGACAGAAGTTTAGCGGCAATCTATATGTAGCTTGTGGTATCAGCGGTGCCGGTCAGCATTTAAAAGGTATTAAGGATGCGACAACCATCGTTGCCCTCAACAACAATCCAAACGCTCCAATCTTTAAGAATGCCGATTATGGTATTGTAGGTGATTTGATGGAAATCTTACCTTTGTTAGCGGAAGCTTTGGATACGGGTGTAAAACAGCCGGCTCCACCAATGAAGAAAATGAAACGTCCATTTATCAAGAAAGAAGGACCTTCTTATAAACGCTATATCTGCAGTGGCTGCGGCTATGAATATGATATGGAAATCGGCGATCCGGCAAGTGATGTACCTGCAGGAACAACCTTTGATAAACTACCAGAAGAATGGATTTGTCCAGAATGCGGTGAAGAAAAAGAAAACTTCATCGAGATTGAATAGGAGGAAAAAGACGTATGTATTGTGTAAGAAAAGTTGTAGATGATCTGTATTGGGTAGGCGGTAATGACCATCGCTTAGCACTATTTGAAAATATTCATCCGATTCCTCGCGGCGTATCCTATAACTCCTATTTGCTGCTGGATGAAAAAACCGTTCTCTTTGATACCGTAGATTGGTCCATCTGCCGTCAGTTCTTAGAAAATGTGGAACATGTGTTAGATGGCCGTGACTTAGATTATTTGGTAATCAATCATATGGAACCTGATCATGGTGCCAGCATTGAAGAAATCTTGTTGCGTTATCCAAATGTTACCATCATTTCCACAGAGAAAAGTATCATGTTGATGCATCAGTTTGGCTTTGATGTTGATGATAAGACCATGACTGTGAAAGAAGGCGATTCCTTTCGCTTCGGTAAACATAACATCGTCTTCGTGGAAGCTCCTATGGTCCATTGGCCGGAAGCAATGGTCAGCTTTGATACAACTGATGGCATTCTCTTCTCTGCTGATGCCTTTGGCTCCTTTGGTGCCTTAGATGGCAAACTGTTCAATGATGAAGTGAACTTTGACCGTGATTGGATTGATGATGCTCGTCGCTATTATACCAACATCGTTGGTAAATACGGTCCACATGTACAAGCCTTGTTAAAGAAAGCCTCCACCTTGGATATCCACTATATCTGTCCGCTACATGGACCGGTATGGCGCAATGACTTTGGCTATCTATTGGATAAATATGATAAATGGAGTCGTTATGAACCAGAAACATGCGGTGTGATGATTGCTTATGCGTCTATGTATGGAAATACTGAAAGTGCTGCACAGGTATTAGCTGCGAAACTAGCAGAAAAAGGTATGACCAACATTGCCTTATATGATGTATCGAATACCCATGTATCCTACCTCATCAGTGAAACCTTTAAATATAGTCATATTGTTTTAGCAAGTGTTACCTATAATCTAGGTATTTATCCGGTAATGCATGATTATCTGATGCATATGAAGGCATTAAATCTACAGAAACGTACCGTGGGTATCATTGAAAATGGTTCTTGGGCACCAAAATCCGGTTCTTTGATGAAAGAATTCTTGGATGAAGAGATGAAACAGATGAGTATTTTGAACAGTGAAGTTAATATGATTTCTGCCTTAAATGACAACAATGCAAATGAAGTTGATAATTTAGTAGAAAGCATCCTTGATTCCATGAAAGAAGCATAGATCTTCCACATGCAGGTGGGATAGTATCGATAAAGAAACGATCAATACTGTTACAAAACACATAGGGAAGAAAGATAATAAAAATAGAAGGAAATGGTATATCTGTTTCCTTCTTTTCTTATATGTTAAGGCATATCCTAAATTGTCTTTACATCTTGATGTTATCCTGTTTTATTTGAAGACGCTAAGAAGTACGAGTAAACATATGAGAGGACCTAATATTAAAACTCTCATCTTATAAATCCTCTTTATTTTTTCCTGGGAAATGCTCTGGTAAAAATAAATTCTTCACTACTGGATAAGGTTTCTTGAAAACGATAGCCAAGGCCTTGAAACTGCTTGATATCCTCGATATCGGTAATCTGGTGTTCTGCCATATAACGCACCATTTCGCCTCTTGCCATTTTGACATAAACACCTTTTTCTTTTAAAGTATCCTTCGTTTCTTCCATGAAGCGACATTTCACATACCGTATGGCATCACGTTTATAGCGTGTGATGCAACGGCTATATTGCGCACTTGCCAGATCAACGATGACAGAGGATTCTTGGATAAGTTCACGATAGAGTTTATCTTGCCAAAAGGCATAAAGATTGCAAAAGGTGTCTGTACGTAAAAGACTGTTAATTTCCAGACGATAAGGCACTACACCATCCAGTGGTTTTAAGACACCATAAAAACCAGATAAGATACGCAAATGCTTTTGCACATAGGCAAATTGTTCATCACTGAAGATATCCGGTGCCATATACGTGTATTGAATGCCATCATAGGCTAACAGGGCCGGTACAACATTTTGTGTTAACTGCATAGTTTGAAATATCCGATATGCTTCTTGGGCGATACGTTCACTACAGGAAAGAATATGACGTAAAGCACTAACATCCTGCTGTTGCATAATCTTCGCCAATTGCTTGGTTTCCTTTAGCAACTTAGGTGTTCCCTGGGCATCTAAATAAGCGATATCATTGCGCATGCGTTTCGCTGGTGCAATGCAAATCATCATCTGCATATCCCTCCTTACGTGCCTATTAGCAAATGGAATCATGGCTTAATCATTCTTTACACATAAAATTATTTAAATGAGATGTTACTCAAGAACTTAAATGAAAAAACTGATGAGTCTCCATCAGTTTTTTAATCGTCATCTTCATCATCATCCTGATATTTGCTAAGAATTATTTTGGCATATTTATAGAATGTTGATTTTTTCATTCCCGTAGCTTTCCGATAAGCCTCTAACGGACGATGCTCACGTTTTAAAGTTATGATTTTTTCTTCAAAGTCTTTTGGAAGCTCTGCAATCGGACGACCATATGCGCCTTTTCCTTCTTCTTTTAAGCGCAATGCATCTTTAATTCCGCGCAATTGTTTTTCCCGATGATCTTCATTCTTCAATGATAAGGTGAAGTAAAACATCGCTAATTCCCGTTCACTGTTCAATGTCAATCCATAAGATTCATCATACAGTGAAATGTTGTTCTCTTTACAGAATGTAAGCTTATCCTGTAAGTCTAAAAGTCCAAATCCGAAACGTTCAATTTTTTTAAAACTAATTTCATCCCCAGGTTTTAACTGCTTTTTAAAATCTTCCCAATACTGCTTTTTGTCTTTTACGTTCTTACATGAAAATTGATATCTCATAGTCCTGCTCCTTGCACAAATTGCTTTCTCATTTGTATTTCTAAATCCTCTATAATTCTATCATAAAATTCTAAATAATGTTCTATTTTCTGCTAATAATTTTAAAAGTTTTCGTATTTTTTTGCATATTTTCTTCTTTATGTAAACTTTAAGATATTTATGTCATTTTTATAGATAATTTTTTTACAAATATTTCCAGAAATTATGTGTAAGGGTATACATTACTTATCTTTTTTCACATCTTTTTGTTCCCTTAAAGCCGTCAATGCTTGATGACGGAAAACGGGTTGTTGCTTATATTCTTGTGAAGAAATTCGATGATGTTCCTCGACCTCTTTTTGAAATTCTCTGGCAGAAATTCTTTGTGCTCCCTGACCGATAACAATTAGCTGTTCCAAACCATCACTTGTTGCGACACGGACACGATATTCCTTTGCCAACTTATGTGTAGCCATCTCGATGTAGTTATCTGCTGTCTGTGAAGTTTTCGTATACACAACATGTATATTTCCGTGCTTTCTGATTGTCTGTGCTGATTGCTTCACGCGATACGCATCAAAGACAAGGATTACCTCACATTTGCGATATCCCTGATAATTATTCAACTTATCAATCAAGCGATCTCTTGCCGCATCCATCTGATCTTTTGCCAATGCACGCAATTCGTCCCAGTCATAAATAATATTATAACCATCGACCAATAGACATTCTGGTAAGATTTTCAGAGTCTTGATTTCCGTAGCAGGTATTTCTTTCCCTGGTTTCCTTTTCGGTTGTTTTTTATCCTTTGGCTTTCCATAAATACTTTCAAAAACACGCTGTAATTCTTTCTCATCAACCTTTGTATTTTCATGTTTGAAACTTGTTTCAGAAGGAGATTGCCTACGTAATGGTAAATGCATATAGTCTTCTACTTTATCCCATGATACCTGATAGCCACTGCCATGCATACAGAATATGGAAGAGGATGGATTATCCAAATCACGTTGTGCATCATAACCAATTTGTGAAATCACATCAGCGGCCTGTTGACATGGACGATAGCCATCCAGAAAACAGCTTAATTTCCCTTTTCCGCCAGTATACGATCGCAATTCAAGTTGGTAAGATTGCATACATGCAACAGGAGCTTCCCCTTCTAAAATACATATATCCTCATCTTGTGACAAAATAGAAAAATGCGCCTTCATGGACTCTAGATCATAGATGAGACGGCTGAGATGCATCGCTGCCACTTCAGCATGAAAGCGATAATATGGTTCTAAAAGAACGCTTTTTGCTTTCATTAGTCCTTGACGTATCGCACGATATGTCGCCTGCCGAAAATCACCGCCTTCCGTATGTTTCAGATGTGCTTTTCCACATAATAAAGTGATTTTCATATCTGTTATTGGCGATCCACTCAATACTCCGAGATGTTCTTTTTCTTGTATATGATTTAAAATAAGTCGCTGCCAGTGCCGATCCAATTTATCTAATGGAGCAATACTATCTACTTGGATACCACTGCCTGGCGCAAGTGGTTCCAATAGTAAATGAACTTCCGCGTAATGACGCAATGGTTCATAATGACCGACTCCTTCAACTTCCTGTTCTATCGTTTCCTTATAATTCACCATACCTTCATCAAACGTTACTGAAAGACCCAAACGCTGTGCAATCGTGTATTTCAGAATTTCCATCTGCACTTCACCCATTAGCTGTACACGTATTTCTTTTTTCATCTCTGAATAAGTAATATGTAACTGTGGATCTTCTTCCATTAAGGGAATTAATTTACGCATCGTCGCAAAAGCATCCGTATTCGCAGGTAAAACCATTCGATAATTCATTGCGGCTACACTTTCCACTTCTGTATGATGTTCCTCAAAGCCCAAACCATCTCCTGCCTGCAGCTGACGTATCCCTTTGATAACACAGATTTCACCAGGCAATGCTTCCTGAATCACCTCAAAGCGATTGCCACTATACCGCCGTAATTGATCTACTTTTTCTGTATCACTGATCTTCATTTTCGCTTTCAGGACACCACCACTTACTTTTACATGGGCAAGCCGATTTCCTTGTTCATCATGACTGATTTTATAAATGCGGGCTCCAAACGTATCGCCATATTGTTTTGGCTTGATCCATGTTTTTAAACCATCTAAAAAGGCATCAATACCATCCAATTTTAAAGCCGATCCAAAATAACAGGGGAACACCTTTCTTTGCGCAATCGCTGTCTTTATCACATCTTTTTCAAGAACTCCCTGTGTCAGATACGCTTCCATTAATGCGTCATCACACATCGACACATCTTCCATCAAACTAGCATCCTCTTGCATGAAATCAATACAACGGCTATCTAGCTTCTGATTCATTTCTTTTAATAGTTCTTCTTTACTATGATAAGAAATATCCATTTTATTCACAAATACAAAAGTAGGTATCTGATGGGCCTTTAATAGCTGCCATATCGTTTCCGTATGGGCCTGTACCCCATCACTGCCACTGATAATCAAAATAGCATAATCTAAAATTGCTAAAGTCCTCTCCATTTCCGCACTGAAATCGACATGTCCGGGTGTATCCACAAAATTCATATGAAGCTGTTTCCAATGCAAAGCTGCCTGTTTCGCATATATGGTAATACCCCGATTTCTTTCTAGCTCATCATAATCAAGAAATGCATTTTGATGATCTACGCGGCCTAAGTTTCGTATGCTTCCACTGCGATATAACATTGCCTCACTAAGCGTTGTTTTTCCGGCATCCACATGAGCCAACAGACCTGCACAAATATGCATGTTGTTATCTTTTTCCTGTTTGTCCATCTAAATACCTCCTCATCATCTTTTCCCATTATCTGCTACATCTTGCAGTGTTCTATATTCTGTAATATCGGCATGCTGAATTGATCACATACAGGACATTTTCTCTTCTTTATGCATGGTATCCCTTCATCTAGTTGTACGGTTTTTAAACTTTTTTTGTGTCATCTGCACATATCTAAAACTGCTTTATGATTCCCAAGCTATTATATCATTTCCTTTTGAAACCGAAAACAAAGTTCTTACATTATGCTCCATTTGGGTACACATTGATGTGAAGATGAAGAAAGGCTATGCATCTGCACAGCCCTTAACTTTAGTCTTTTCCTTCGCCATCTTTTCCTTTATCATCTTCTACACCATCAAAACAATAGGTACATAGCTGACATTTATCCAAACCGATTGCCTTTACCATATCGTCAATGCGATGATAGCGCAATGATGTGAAATTAGAACGTTGACAGATTTCGCTACACATCTTTTTATAACGATCACTGTCTGGATCGGCATATTCTGCTAATACCTCATCAGAAACATCGTCCCCCTCCAGTTTGCGAATCACCCGACGGGTAATCAGATCCATCTCGGATTTGGAACGTGAGAAGTTGAGATATTTACAGCCAAAGATAATCGGTGGACATGCAGGTCTAACATGAACTTCTTTTGCGCCACTTTCATACAAGAACTCAGTCGTTTCACCTAACTGTGTACCTCGAACAATGGAATCATCTATCAAAAGCAGACGTTTATCTTTGATTTTTTCTTGTACCGGAATCAGTTTCATCTTCGCTATCATTGAGCGCTGTTTCTGACTGGTCGGCATGAAGGAACGTGGCCAGGTTGGCGTATATTTAATGAATGGACGTGCAAATGGTACACCTGATGCATTGGCATAGCCCACGGCATGAGCAATCCCTGAATCAGGAACACCTGCTACACTGTCAACTTCTACATCATCACGATTTGCCAACAGTTCGCCACAGCGATTACGCATACACTCTACATTGACACCTTCATACGTAGAGGTAGGATAACCATAATATACCCATAAGAAACTACAGATTTTCATCTTTTCCAATGGTTTCTGTTTTACTTCAATACGCTGAGGCGTGATAAAAACGATTTCCCCGGGACCTAAATCACGATAATGATGATACCCTAAGTTAAGGAAGGCACTACTTTCAAAGGTTGCACAAAAACCTGTTTCTTTTTCACCAATGACAATCGGAGTTCTTCCTACACGATCTCTAGCGGCATAAATACCTTCTGAACTCATTAACAGAATGCTCATACTGCCTTTTACAACATCTTGTACATATCGCAGACCTTCGACAATCGTATCTTTATGATTGATAAGAGATGCCACAAGTTCGGTAGGATTCACTTCTCCTGTGCTCATTTCTAAGAAATGCGTAACTCCTTTTTCAAAACACAAATCTTGCAACTCCTGGACATTGTTGATACGTCCGATCGTGGTAATCGCAAAGGAACCTAAATGTGATTTTACCAATAATGGCTGCGCTTCGTTATCAGAAATACAGCCAATGCCGATATTCCCACTGAATTCTTCAATATCTTTCTCAAACTTTGTACGAAATGGTGAATTCTCTATGTTATGGATTGCTCTTCCAAAACCTTTATCACCGTGAATCGCCATTCCACCACGTCTTGTTCCCAGATGGGAATGGTAGTCAACGCCAAAAAATACATCTAATACACAGTCTTCTTTCGATGCTACACCAAAAAAACCACTCATAATTACCTCCAATTAAACTCTCTCTTTTTGTAATACGTGTATATTTTACCTTATTTTTTCATGAATGAATATAGAAAATATGATTTTTTCATGGGAATGCTTACATCTTCACAGAAATATAAAAATTTATCTTCTTCATACTGCCTTTCTTGAAAGACACACTAATTTACTATGCCAATTCTTATGACTTTAAAAGCACATGCAGAAGAAAAGGATAGAATTCTTCTATCCTGTGTAAGATCATAATAGCTTTTTTCGTAATTCTTCACCACTTGCCTCATGCAAATAGGCTGGCGCAATATCAAATACTGTTTTACAGCCGTATTGTCCCTCTTGGGCTAAACGATAGGCTGCTCTGGCATATGCGGTTAACACACTTGACGTGAATTCTGGATTTGAATCTAACGTCAGTTTATACTCTATCACATGTTTATGCTCATCGTGCAATCCTGTGGTACCACTGCGTAAGACAACTCCGCCATGTGGAATGCCTTTATGATGCGCATTCAACTCTTCCTGTGTGATAAAATGCACGGTCGTATCATAATCCGCAAAGTAATTGGGCATCGTTTTGATTTCCTCTTCAATACGCGCAAGATCTGCACCTTCTTTGGCTACGACAAAACATTCCCGTGTATGTTTTTCACGAGCGCTCAACACCGGATGCTCACCATTGCGTACTTTTTCCATTGCTCCTTCTACAGGAATCGTATATTGTCGGGCATCTTGTACACCTTCTATGCGTCGTATCGCATCAGAATGTCCCTGAGATACCCCTTTCCCCCAGAAGGTATAATCATGGCCATGTGGCAAAATAGCCTGTCCATACAAACGATTTAATGAAAATAAGCCCGGATCCCAGCCAACAGAAATTATACTGATATGCTTGCCTTCCATGCTTGCTGAATTCACCATAGCAAAATGTTCCGGTATGTTTGCATGTGTATCAAAACTATCAATGACATTAAAATGTTTAGCCAGTTCAGCGGTTTGTTTAGGCAAATCGTTAGCACTGCCTCCACATAAGATTAAAACATCAATTTCATCCTTTTTCTCATATATGCAATCCATGGAATAGACTGGTGCTTGGGTCAATGTCTTTAATGTTGATGGCTCTCTACGCGTAAAAACACCGATAAGCTCCATATCCTTGCTGTTTGTAACTGCACATTCGACACCTTTTCCAAGGTTGCCATATCCTACAATTCCTATTTTCATATGCATTGCTCCTTCCTTACAGCCACTATTTTACCATTTTTTGAAACAACAGTATAGGTTTAATTACATTTTTATTACAATATTTTCTGAAAATATACGAAGCACTATTTTCAATGCATTATGAAGACGCAATGTATGCATACACCAAACGCCTGAAACTATTCAGGTTATGCAGATGGTATCTATCCTTTAGCGATGCTTTCGTTTGTAATGCAAGAAAGAAAAACCAAGGAAAATACAGATACCAAAACCCAATCCGATAGCCAAGCGATTCCATAAGCGTTCTTTCTCGATTCGTTTTTGTGATGCCGTACTTGCTGGTTCTTTTGTAGTAAGCGTTCCTGTTTCTTCATGATCCTTGGTTGCCCGCTGTGCATAAACAAGATAGCGCTGTTTATTGGTCGGATATGGGTGGCAGGTAATCAAAGTAATCATATCCTTGCCTTCCTGAATCCATACTTTCTCGATTTCATTAGGTTCAATGATTTCTGTCTTCATAACGACATATTGCAAGGTCTCCCAATGATTTCTTATATAAATACGATCTCCCTTTACTAATTTTTCAATATCTTTAAACATCGCTTCCCCTTCATATCCGCCTCGATGTCCTGCAATCACACTGTTTGCGGAAGCTTGGCCTAAGGGCATACTTGTATTGTTAAGTAATGCTAACCCTTTCCGTAAATGCTCTTCACTTGCTCCATGATATATAGGAAGATTTAGCTGCATCTTTGGTATTCGCATAATACCAATAACCGTTTCATCTGTACGATTCGTCTTACTCTTCCATGCATCCTGCACATCTATCTGACCTTCTTGACATAATCGCTTATTATATCTGACCATCTTTTGATACCATTCTTCCCTATCTGTAACACTGTCATTTTCAAATTGTTGAATGACCTTAGCAATCTGATGTTTAAGCAGCTGTGTTTGAATATTGGGATATAGACAAATAAGCAATCCTCCTACTACCATGATTGCGGCAAGTAGATAGTTACGTCCCTTGTTCATGCTTTGCCTTCTTTCTCAATTTTAAAACGCATACCAAACTAAGCAATATGATAATGCCTCCACCTATTATCCATAGGTTTTCCGTTTTCTCTTTTTCTTGCGATGTCACATCCACTTCATGGATGGCTTGTACGCGTTTGCCTCTTACTAACAAGCGATGCGTATTTATTCCATATGGTGTACATGTCATTAAAGTTACATAGTCCTTACCTTTTATGATGCGCAATTTTTCGACTTCTTTGGGTTTTACTACGCGTATCTCATCTACTTCATAGAAAAAAGTTTTATCTAATACCGTTATGCGAAAGGAATCCCCTTTTTCCAACTCATTCAACTTAGTAAACAGTAATGCACTTGGTAAACCTCGATGAGCACATAAAATTGCATGCTGGCTATTTCTTCCAATCGGTAGTGAGGTTCCTTCCAAATGTCCAGCCCCTTTTTTCAAGGCCTCTTCACCACAACCATGATAGATAGGTAAAGATACATTGATTTTACTGATAGTTAAATGGCCCATCACACCGTCATGATTGACATTTAAAACTTCTTCATAATCCTTTGGAAGCACATAGCCGCTACCTTTCACAAAAGGGTCATGTACCGGGTCACCGGAAAGATTTTCATTATATGTAATAGCGGCTTTCCATAACTTCTGTATGTCCTCTTGTTTCTCACGAGCTATGCTTGTCTGATATTGATGAATCACTTTTTTTTGCTGCTTTTCCATATACCAGTTACTGATATGAGGATAAAGGAAAATCCCGGCACCTATCGCTATAAATAGCAAAGGTACCAGGAAGGCCGACCATTTTCTTTTCTTATGCATGTCGCTTGCTATTTCTTATAATCACAAGGACACCACCAAGCATAAAGACAATTCCGACTATGCTAAACAATACGGTTCCAGCTCCCCCTGTAATTGGCAGTTGCATATCTTTTGCTTTGCTGTTTTTTACTATCATTACTACTTTATTCGTTTCTAGTTCCACGGTTCCTTCTAATTCATAAGTCCCTTTTGTTGTTAATGTTACCTCATCTTGTTCTAAACTTCCATTCCCATTTTTATCTTTTAACGCTATCGTTATATCTCCATTCGGTAATACATAGCCACCATCCGGAACCTTTGTTTCTTTTAAGACATAACTTCCTTCATCTATACCCTGTATCGTAAAATGCCCATCAGTTCCTACTGTTAAAACAGTATCCCCCTTTGGATCGATAACATAAGAACCATCTGTTGCTTTTTTAAACTTCAATGAAGTACCATCTTTAGATAACGTAAATTCTGCATTCTTTAAAATATCAGTTCCGCTTTCGCTGACCTTCAATACCTTAATCCCATAAGTATATACCAATTTTTCTGTCGTTTTTTCTTTATAAGATTGTGTATCATAAGGATCGTGATTATATCCGATATAGGCAATATTCTTTAATGCGTCCATCGTTAAGGCTTTATCATTAACTTCGGCATCATAAGTAACCTGTACGTTTAACATAGGATTCGTTTTTATATAAGCTTCTTTGAATACTATTTCAAATGTATAATCAGTTAGCTTAGCCGTTTTTCCAGGATCTTTCTTAACGTCGTAATTGGTTGCGGCTATTTCTTTTCCACTAGCATCCTTCACGGCAATCGTATCTGGCTTTAAAGTCAATCCTTCTGATAATTTATCACCGATTGCAAAAGTGATTGCACTAGCATCTTCTGGATATGTCGGAATTTGAGCTGTCAGCTGATAGCAGACGCTATCTGTAATAGCTACCGTCGTATCCGTTGGATCAATAACCGTTTTAACGATTGTCGGAGTTGAAGATTTCATAGTAACCGTTTGATCATTCACACTCCATGTCCCTTCCTCTTCGACTGGTGCTATATTGAAACCTGTAGGTGTATAAACCTGTTCTACACCATGTTTTGCGCAAATCAGATAATATCCCAAGCCAATATCCGTTAACGTAACAGAAGGCGCACTGGCAGTAGCCGTTTTCGCTGCTGTTATCGCGATCGTTGAAGGTGAGCGATGAATTTCTGCCGCCATTTTTTCATAAAAGCTTTTTGCTGTTTCCACATCCTCAAGCAAATTCTTGAATTCTGTTGTCACCTCATGGTTCTCTCCTATATAACTAGGATAATAAAACAAGAAATCGGCTGTTGTAATATCCAATTCGTGATACGTTGTTTCGCTTTCTTTTTCAAAAGAATGCTGATGAACCTCGATGATTTTCGCCGTATTTACAAATAGAGTATCATCGCCATTATCAGTTACTTTGGTAGGAATGACAAAATGGAGCTCTTGCTCAGCCTGCAGCGCTTCAATTGTAAAGATCAGCTTCTGTTTGTTTTTAGCATCTTGCATCACCTCTACAAATTGCGAATCTTTCACAAGTTGCTGTTTTGTGGAATCATTACCCAAATACCACGCAATAGCATCCAATTGGATATCCAATCCTGAAGGCAGGATATCCTCCACCTTAATAGCATTCAATAAGAAAGATGTTTCCCCATTTTTTACACTGATATCATAGTTGATTTCATCATGCTTTTTCACCTTTGTCGGATGATCCTGAGTTCCGGAGACAGGTGTTGATGTTTTATGGATTTCCATTTCAGGTTCACGTATAGCCACCGTTGTTTCCGTTGTTTCTAATAAAGAATCTTGCCACTCAACATTGGAAACCTGTGTGTTTGCATTTACCCATGAGGTATTGTATGCCAATATCTTCTTTTCCATATCTTGCTTTATTATATCAATTGGTGCCTTCATATGAAGAATCGCAGAGACTTGTTGCTGTGATTCTAATACAAATGGAGTTCCTTCTACGGTATTACGCATATCAATAGCAACTGCTGTAACTTTTGACATATCCGCTGGTTTTTCTGCACTCCATATTGTCTCATCTTCAATATTGGCATCCCCTTTTAAACCGGCATCATCATGAGATAATATGATATCTTTTTTCATGGAATATAAAACCTTAGCATCCACACCTTTACGAAGCGCCGATGACACATCAACACTTTGTAAAGTTCCTTTCCAATGTTCTCTTTCTCCAGCATTATTTTCCAAAACATCAAATAAAACTAAATTATTAGCTTTCGCTGTATCTTGTGAAGAATACTGTAAACGATAACTATAGCTATCGCCCGTTAATACTTCTGTGGAAGCTGTATATTTCAATTCCTGTTGGTTTTTCACAGACTTAAAGAACCCTAATTTTGAAAATGTATCCCCTGTAAGACTCGTCGAAACAGAAGCATACAAAGTATCTTTCTGAGCACTTTCCCCCGCTTTTCCATCTTCGTCGATATCAATGAACCATTTTTGATCAGAAAATGATGCATCCGGCATATCCGGATAGCCATTTGTTATACTTTCATTACCAGATTTGTAGGCAATACTATTGCTTATATTTCTTCCAAAATCAAAACAAGATTCCCAAGGATAATACCCATGATATTGTAACAGAAAACCACTTTCCCATTCCCAGCCATTAGGTTGAATATTTGTATATTTTATACTATTTTTTTCACCTGGTTTCATACTTACCTGAATGATCATCATGGTTCTTCCGGAGTTCTTCCAATTTTCTTTTAATTGTACCGTAAAATCACATGGTCTATCTGGTAAAAAAGTAGTACCACCCTGTCGATATACAGTAGTCACTTTAATCTTTCCTACATCTACATACATTCCTTTTGGTAATAAATCATAAAACGTTCCTGACTTTTGTTCTTTGAGCGTTCCATTATCTGATGTATCATCAAAGGGATCGGCATAATTTGAATATGCTGCCTCATATGCATAGCTCTGATACTCAATATCGTATTGTTGATTTTTTGTATCATTTGTCGTTTTAACTATTTCTTTCTGCATATTGCTGGTTGTTGGATAACCTTCTAAAAGAACCCAAGCTTTGCTATGATTTCCTAACGCACCTTCCATACCATATTCTGCTTTATCTCTTTCTATCATCTGTTCTTTTATTTTTTCAGAGCCTTCAATGGTAAGGGTATTTTTCTGGTTTACCCATTTCCCATTACTATCAAATATTCTGCCCGAATTTATGTTATAGAGCATAATCGAATCTTTTCCCTCAATCAGACTAGCAACATGGGCGGTTTTTCTTAATTGAATGCGAATATCTAAATTCAATTTGTTTTTAAAATACTTTGATTCGTGTTCTAATTTCAATGCAATAATCCCTGCTGGCAATTTTACTGTATTATTTCTATCAATGTTTTCAAATACTTTACCATCGTTATCTATAAAATTAAATATTTTATTGCCAACACATACAAACTTTCCTAATTTTATCCATTCACCATCAAAGCTTTTTCTACCATATAGATCAGCAGGTTCCCAATTCCCATATTCCGTATTTTCATTAAATAGATAGCCTCCTATATCCTCATTCGCCGTCATATCAAACTCATTGATAACCACATGCACAGCGCTAAATACATAATCGTTCTCTTGCAGTCGCTCATCCTCTAATGTAACAAAATCATCTACTAATTCGGTTTTATAGCTCTTTTTCCCATAACTATCCAAAACATTGTCAGGCAATCCATCGCCTTTGGTATAAATACCTCCATCCGTTGTCATTTCATTCGCCCAATGCCCCTGTAATTCAGGTAATTCATCATTTATATGAGCTTGTTCCATTAAATTGAAGAAACCCGGTGCGTTGCCGCCCCAACATATATAATTATGAAATCCCTTATTAATCCAACTGTTCCCTTCAGGGTATTTAAAGTTAAAATCTACATAACTGTAACTTGCATCAGCACTTTTTTCCTGATTTATGGATTATAAAATGTTTTTCCAGAAATTACAAGGCGAATGACGATGCAACCATACCAAATGCAACAGCCTTTTTCTTAATGATGTTTAGCTTTTTGAAAGAGTTGCTATAAATAACGGAAAAATTGAATAATAAATAACAAATATATCACTTAGCATAAAAAAAGAAAAGAAACCCTTTCAGAATTTAGTTGGTGATGAAAGATTATTTCCCTTTTTCTAGTGATGCATCTTAAGCTTACCTTCTTTACAAAAGGATAACTATTATTTTTTTATAACCATGCATAGTAAATTACCGAAAAAAACGTCATTCTCTTATGAGCCTGACGTAGCTTTCTTTTGCAATGCTTCCTGCATTTCTTTTTGCAGAATGGCACATAAACCATCTGCTTTCTCTTTACGGTATTCTTCATATGTGCGTGCCTTTAGAAAAGTCACCTCAAAAGCAGTACCGTGCAGTAATACACGTTTAAAATCATAAGAATTCTTTAAGACCATTGGCACAATGGTTGCTTTTGCCATAAAAGCAGGCTGTAATGATCCGGCATGCAATTCTAACAACTGCCCATCTTTCGCTCTTGTTCCTTCAGGAAAAATTAATAGATTTCTTCCTTTTTTTAAGCGGCGTGCACTTTCTCTTAACATATGAATGGCACTGGATTGTTCCTCGCGATCAAAATAAATTAGCTCTAAGGTTTTTGCCCAATTGGCCACACAAGGTATTTTTTCATTTTCTTTCTTTGATATAAACGTAAATGGGGTCGTAATGATGGCAAGCTGTATCAACATATCAAATGCACTTTGGTGATTAGACACAAACAGAATCTCGCCTTCTTTAGGCATTTCTTCTGTTACATCAATTTGGATACGACAGCCAAAAGCTTTGATGATACGCTTTGACCAACTAGCCATATGCTGATACCGCACTTCAAATGGTTTCTTTCGTACCAAAAAAGCATCCATCCAAGATGCCGGAAGTAGATACAACATACGTAAACAACCTACTATAAACATGAATCATCCATCTCCTTAGACTGTACGATTGCATATGCAATGGCATAGTCATGCTCATGTGCAATGGAAATCTGTATATCATATGTTTCCATTGTACAATACGGTGCCCCATGGGCATCACTTAATATCTCGATATCACAAAGAGGAACATTGCAGTGCGCTGACAGTGCCTTATAAATCGCTTCCTTACCGGCAAAACGTCCGGCTATCCATTCGGCCTTACGTTTTGACTGCATATGTGCACAGCATGCTTGTTCCTTCTGCGTTAATATTCTTTGCATATGTCCTTTTTCCATAGCATTTGTGACACGGTAAATATCCACAATGTCACATCCGATTCCTATTATCATATGATTGGCTCCTTATATATACTGGATAATGTGACTTCTTCTCCATGTAAGATGCGTCTTCCTTTCGCATTCCTAATTGTCAAAGTTCCATCACTGTTTACATCCTGTACTTCCCATACTACATCATCCAGCTTAATTTTTCTACCTTTTAACATATGATATTGACGATATCTTTCACACAGCTCTTCTTGGGAAAGTCTTGCTAAAGAGGTACACTGATGTAAAATGTCCGTTAGGAGAACTTCTTTATTTATATTAACATAACCGGCTTTTGCCTTTAAAGAGCCTTCCTTTTCCGACAGATTACATCCAATACCAACGATCATTGCGGCCTTTTGATTCCCTTCATATACTGTTTCAATTAGAATCCCACATACCTTTTTCCCAGCCACCAAAATATCATTCGGCCATTTGATCAAAGCTGCCACATGAAAGCTTTCTAACGCTTTAACGATGGCCAATGGAAAAAGGATAGGAGAAGGGAAATGCTGTTTATAAAGGATGGAAAAGGTCAGATCCTCATTGCTTTCCCATGTTCGCTCAAAGCGCCCTCTTCCCTTAGTCTGATGTTCAGCTAGGATGACGCTTTGATCTGAGAGCATCGCATAATTATGCTTGCAAGTATCATTGGTACTGGCTAATTCAGAAAAGCGCTGTATGGTGTACATTACGCCTCATCAATGGCAAACATCAGTTCTCCACTGACTGCAACTTCATCATCAACGGTTGCCACAGCATTCACAAAGACGATTCCCATGCGCTCTTTCGTGACTTCACAGGTCAAGGTCAATTTGTCCCCGGGAATAACCTGACGTTTAAAGCGCGCTTTGTTGATACCGGCAAATAAACCAATCTTTCCTTTATTCTCTTCCTTGCTTAACAACATCACCGCCACGGTTTGTGCTAAAGCCTCCAGCATCAGTACCCCGGGCATAATGTGCTTCTGGGGAAAGTGTCCTAGAAATTGCATCTCATTTGCGCTGATGCATTTACTTCCTACAACCTTATTTCCCTCAATGCTCTCAATGCGATCCACCAGTAGAAAAGGATAACGGTGGGGAATGATCTTTTGGATATCGTTGCTATTGTATAACATATTTATTCCTCCCACTTTTGAATGATAATGCTGGCATTATGACCGCCAAATCCTAAAGAATTGGACATTGCCACATGCACAGGTGTATGCAGGCCTTCATTGACCACCAGATTCAAGTCACAAGCTTCATCCTTCTGCTGGTAGTTGATCGTTGCCGGCACAAAGTCGTTTTGTACTGCCAATGTGGAAATAATAGCTTCCAAAGCACCGCTGGCACCTAATAAATGACCGCTCATTGATTTGGTGCTAGATACATATGGCTTCATAGCATCCTTACCGAAAGCTTTTTTTACTGCCAGTGTTTCACTGGAATCATTTAGCGGTGTACTAGTACCATGGGCATTGATATAATCAACATCTTGCATTTGCAAAGCGGCATCTTTTACTGCCATTTGCATAGCTTTTGCGGCACTGCTGCCATCGGCCAATGGAGCCGTAATATGATTGGCATCACAAGTACTTCCATATCCTACGATTTCACCATAGATGTTTGCTTTACGGGCAAGGGCATGTTCCAATTCTTCTAAAATCAGCACACCGGCGCCTTCTCCCATAACGAAGCCTTTACGCTGCGCATCAAATGGGATGCTGGCACGCATTGGATCTTCCCCCTCGTGTAAGGCACGCATTGAGGCAAAGCCTGCCATGGCAACCGGTGTAATACTAGCTTCACTTCCTCCGGCTGCGATGATATCTTCATAGCCATCACGAATACGATGGAAAGCTTCTCCAATAGCATTGGTACTTGCTGCACAAGCTGTTACCACACTGGAAACATTCCCTTTCGCTCCCAGATCAATTGCTACACTTCCCGGTGCCAGATTAATCAATGCCATAGGGATAAAATAAGGAGAAACGCGACTTGGTCCGCGATCTTTCAAAGTTGTGCTTGCACCTTCAATCGTTGCAATACCACCAATACCACTTCCTAGGATTACCCCAAAGGCATCGGCCTTGATCGTATCTTCAGACAAACCGCTGTCAGCATATGCTTGCTTCGCGGCAATACGCGCAAACTGGGTAAAACGATCATTAAACTTCAATTCACGTTTTGTGAAATATTGTTCCATATCTAAATCTTTGACTTCACCTGCAAGTTTCGCACGAAACTCACTTGTATCAAAATGGGTAACCTTTCCAATGCCACAACGGCCTTCCTGCAAAGCATCCCATACTTCTTCTACGTTATTTCCAATTGGGCTTACAACACCCATTCCGGTTATGACAACTCTTCTTTTCATTTACATCACCATCCCGCCATCAACTGCGATGACTTGTCCTGTTATATAATCACTATCTTCACTGCATAAAAACTTCACGACGTTGGCAACATCCTGCACACTGCCGAATTTTTTCATCGGTATATTGTTTTTAGCATTCGCCTGTACGTCTTCACTTAATGTATCGGTCATCGCTGTCTGGATAAAACCAGGGGCTACGGCATTGACATTGATGCCTCTAGGTGCCAGCTCTTTTGCTACCGCCTTGGTCATCGCAATGACTCCACCTTTACTAGCCGCATAATTGACTTGACCGATATTGCCGCATAAACCGACAACACTTGCCATATTGACAATCTTGCCATGACGCTGTTTCATCATGATCCTTGCCACATGGCGGATACAGTTATACGTTCCTTTTAGATTAATGCGAATGACATCATCAAATTCTTCTTCACGCATTCTTAATAATAAATTATCTTTCGTGATGCCGGCATTATTCACAACGACATCCAGATGTCCATATTCTTTCACGATGGTATCCATCATTTCCTTAACATCCTGTTCATTGGCAACATCACATTGCATCATCTTATGTTTGCCGCTTGGATCAAGCTTGGCTAAGACTGCTTTTGCGCCTGCTTCACTGTTGGCATAATTGATGATGACATCGTATTCCTTTGATAAGGTGATAGCGATAGCTTCTCCGATACCGCGGGAAGCACCGCTGATAAATGCTGTTTTTCTTTCCATATGACTATCCTTTCAATGCATTAAGGCATTCCTTCAAGCTTGCCTCATCTTCGACATGCAAGATTTTTACGTCATGCCCTTTGCAACATTTTTTCACAAAACCACTGACAGCTTTTCCCGGACCAACTTCAATAAAGGTATCTACACCATCTTCCAGCATATGTTCAATCGTCTGCGTAAAATAGACAGAATGTGCAATTTGTTTACTTAAGATTGTGTTCAGATCGGTCTTCTCTGGTTTTCCCGATATATTGTGATACACTGGAATGGATGGCTGTTTAATATTGTATTGTGCTAAGACCTTACGCAACTCTTTAGCCGCATCTAGTAATAAGGAAGAATGAAACGCCCCGCTGACCTGTAAAGGAATCACGCGTCTTGCTCCCAATTCTAAGCATCGCTTACTTGCTGCTTCAACGGCAGCTTTATGCCCGGTGATTACGATTTGTCCCGGACAATTATAATTGGCAATTTCACATACGCCCAATGCCTTGACTTCTTCACAAGCCTGTAAGATTTTCGCTTCTTCTAACATCAGAATAGCCGCCATACTGCTGATTCCTGAAGGCAGTGCATTGGCCATGATCTTGCCTCGCTGAGCAACGATCTTCGTACCATCTTCAATTGAGAAAGCATTCGCATAACATAAGGCACTGTATTCTCCCAATGATAAGCCAGCGCACACATCTGCTTCAACGCCAAAAGAACGTAGCAACGTTGCACAAGCCATGCTGTGCAAGAAGATTGCAGGCTGGGCATATTGTGTATCATCCAAAGTTTCCTTTGGACCTTCAAAACAAAGTTGTTTCACATCGAAATCTAAAGTACTGCTGTCAAAGATGGCTCTGACGATAGCGTAGTTGTCATATAAATCTTTTCCCATGCCGGGATGCTGAGCACCCTGACCAGAGAATAAAAAGGCTGTTTTCATGAATATCCTCCTTACGTAAATGATGGCATGCATCTGCTTAGAATGCAGATGATACGCTCATAACTCATTCGTATATAAATGAACCTAAATAAAAGCTGCTTTTAGTTCATCGATCAATTGTTTTACCGTGACGATTTCCGTAATACGCCACGCATTGGCTCCTGCAAATACTAAGCCCTGTTCTACCTCACCATGTACGGCATGAATCAATGCCTCACTGATACAATATGGCGTTGTTGCCGGTTTACATGGCAACATACAGCCAATACAATGGGATGGCGCTATGCGCTTTTCTTTTACCTGACGCATAAAATCCGTCATCACCGCTCTTCCCGGTAATCCAGCAGGACTTTTCACCAGTTCGATATCTTCCTTTTGGGCTTGCACAATCACTTCTTTAAAAGCAGGCGATGCATCACATTCCTGTGTGGCGATAAAACGCGTGCCCATTTGTACACCGGCAGCTCCTAAATCACAAAAGTGGCGGATATCTTGCGCATCATAAATGCCCCCTGCTACAAAAATCGGTACCTGTCGCTGATAGCGTTCTTCAAATTCAGGAAGAAGGGCTTTTACATCGGCTAAGATTTTTTCTAAAGGCTCTGCCTTATTTGTGATAAGATCTTCTTTCTTAAAGCCCAAATGACCTCCTGCTAAAGAACCTTCAATGACGATAAAATCAGGCAGGCGATGATGATGGCGATCCCAGGTCTTCAAAATCAGCTTTGCCGCTCTGCCACTGGATACGATTGGTGCTAGTAAAATATCCGCATCCTTAACAATGGCTGGCAAATGCATTGGCAGTCCTGCTCCGGAAATAATGGCATCCGCTTGAGCATCAACGGCAGCTTTCACATAAAACTCATAATCTTTACTTGCCACCATGATATTTACACCACATAAGCCCTTTCCCTGTGCCCATTCTTTTGCCTTTGCAATTTCTTCATGCATGGCTTGAATATTACAGATCATGCTGTTTTCCCAGAAATCCGGTTTCCGATATCCCGGGTGTGCTGCACTGATAACCCCCATGCCGCCTTCCTTCATCACAGCACCGGCTAAGGAAGATAGTGAAATACCAACTCCCATACCACCTTGTATCACAGGTACTTCTAAGCTTTTTCCATTATGGAAAAGAATCCTATTCTGCATAAATTAATCCCTTTACTTTTTCGTTTAATGTAATGATTTCTTCCTGACTTTCCTGGATCAAGGAAGCGAAAATGTCTTTGAGTGGACGAATTTCCTTACACATACCGGCAACCTGTCCCATCATGACAGAACCATGCTTCACATCACCATCAAATACGGCTTTTCGCAAACCGCCTAAGGTCAGTTTTTCCAATTCTTCCTTTGGCGCATTTTCATGTTCCAACTTCAGATATTGGATTGCCATCTGGTTTTTCAAGATACGTACCGGTGCCCCCGCATTACGCCCGGTCACGACACTATCCAGATCCTTTGCCCGCAGCACCGCTTTTTTATAATTTTCATGAATTGGACATTCTTCACTCACCAATAAACAGGTACCTACCTGTACGCCGACTGCCCCTAAGCTTAGCGCTGCATTCAATTGTTTCCCACTGGCAATACCACCAGCTGCAATTACTGGAATAGATACAGCATTTACGACCTGTGGTACTAATGACATTGTCGTGGTTTCACCAACATGACCACCACTTTCGCCACCTTCTGCGATCAGTCCATCAACACCGCTTTTTGCTAAACGACGTGCTAAAGCCACACTGGCAACAACGGGAAAGACTTTACAGCCACTTGCTTTTAATCCTTCGATATAAGGTCCGGGATTTCCCGCACCGGTTGTCACAACAGCAACCTTTTCTTCAATGATCACCTGCATGATTGCCTCCGTATGCGGATTCATCAGCATTACATTGACCCCAAAGGGTTGCTTTGTCAATTGTTTGCATTTCTTGATAGCAGCTCTTGTCTGCACCTCATCCATCGCACCGGTGGCAATGATGCCTAAACCACCGCAATTGGATATCGCAGCCGCAAATTCTGCTGTCGCGATATTGGCCATCGCTCCTTGAAAGATCGGATAGCGAATACCTAAGAGTTCATTGATTAACATGATTGTTCTCCTTTTGTTCCTGATACATCGTATCATTGCGAACCTTTTCTATAACTCGATATAAGCTCCGGCCCAAGTAAAACCTGCACCAAAGCCACTTAATACTAATTTCATCCCTTCTTTTAACAGACCTTTTTCCTTCATTTCCCCAAGGGCTAAAGGAATGCTGGCTGCAGATGTATTCCCATACTCCGCAATATTCATATAAACATGAGCCATATCAATATGACAGCGACGACACACATTCGCAATAATACGCGAATTGGCCTGATGAGGAATGATCCAATCGATTTCCTCCATCTTAACACCAGCCTGTTGCAATACAGCTTCCATGCTTTCTTGCATGGCCTTTACGGCAAAGCGAAAGGTTTCACTGCCATTCATGCGGACAAGGGATGGTGTATATATCTGTTTTTCAAATAATTTACGAGGAAGTGGAGCATCACTGTGAATAATGCCTTGCTCATCCCCCATGCTGCGCGCATAGTGAAACATTCGACAAGCGGTATCTTCCTGCTTTAAGACCATGGCTCCTGCCCCATCCGCAAAGATAATACAAGTAGCGCGATCTTCCCAATCCAATTGTTTACTGATAACCTCTGCACCAATGATCAAAGCACATTTTGCCTGATTCATCGCTAATAAGCTGTGTGCCGTCTGTAAGGCATAGAGAAAGCCAGAACATGCTGCATTAATATCAAACGCCATGACCGCCTGCTCCTTCATCCCAAGTTTGGATTGAATCAGACAAGCAGTGCTTGGTGTCGTTTTATCCGGCGTAAAGGTCGCCGTAATAATCAGATCAATCTCTTTCGGATCTATTTGCGCATCCTGCAAGGCCATTTTCGCGGCTCTCACACCTAAATCACTCGTATTTTCATCCTCTGAAATATAGCGGCTTTCAATACCTGTACGTGTCTGTATCCATTCATGATTTGTATCAACATAAGTTGATAGCTCATCATTGGTTACCTTCCGTTTGGCTTTGGCATAGCCAAGCCCTTTTACTTTACATCCCTTCATAGGATTGTCCCATCCTTCTGAATTTCTCATATCGTTCACTTAACAGTGTTTTTTCTTTCTTTTTCATTAAACGCTCCAACTGTTTCAGCAATTCTTCATCCAATTGGGCAATAACATAATCTAAATCATGATGAGCACCGCCCAAAGGTTCTTTGATGATCGTATCGATTACACCCTTACGTTTTAAATCCTGTGCTCGTAATTCCATAACTTTGGCTGCTTCTGCTGCCCGCTTTTCATCTTTCCACAAAATGCTGGCAAACCCTTCCGGAGATAGTACCGAATAAATCGCGTGTTCCAACATCATGATCTGATCCGCAACACTGAAAGCCAAAGCACCACCACTGCCTCCTTCACTTAAGACAACGGCAATAACGGGAGTTTTCAGATCGGCAAATACTTGCAAACATTGCGCAATAGCTTCTGCCTGTCCGCGTTCTTCCGCTCCTTTTCCCGGATAAGCACCACTGGTATCTACCAGCGTAATGATCGGGCGATGAAATTTTTCGGCCTGTTTTGCCAGACGCAAGGCCTTACGATACCCTTCCGGCTGCAGCATTCCAAAATTACGCTTCATATTTTCTTCCAGCGTTTTTCCCTTGCTTTGTGCCAAGACCGTTACCGGAATCCCATGAAAACTTGCCAAGCCCCCTTGACAGGCACCATCATCTCCATAGAAACGATCGCCATGCAATTCCATAAAATCATCAAACAGCCTGGCGATATAATCACTCGCTTTGGGCCGTTTGGGATGTCTAGCCAGATATACACTATCCCAGGCATCCATATGTGTATACGCCGTTTGGCGTATTTCTTCTATTTGTTTTACAATCGCCTCTTTTTGCAAGATATCCTCGCTTTCTAAGGATGCTAAAGAGGCTTCTAAAGAGGCAATCTTTGCCTCACTTTCTCTTAATCCCATGAAACTCTCCTTTCATGAAGACGCAGCAGTTGGATCAACACATTGCGTGAATCTTTGCGTTCCACGATACGGTCAATAAAACCTTTTTCCAACACAAATTCAGCCGTTTGGAAATCAGCTGGCAGCTCTTCATTAACAGTCGAGGCAATGACCCGCTTTCCAGCAAATCCAATCAGACATTTCGGTTCTGCCAAAATAATATCTCCCAGCATCGCAAAGCTGGCAGATACACCTCCGGTGGTAGGATGCGTCAGATAGCTGATGTACAATAACCCTGCCTCATGATGTTTAGCAAGCGCTGCACTTGTCTTTGCCATTTGCACAAGAGATAAAATACCTTCTTGCATACGCGCTCCTCCACTTGTACAAAAAATGATAAGTGGCAGTTTTTTCTTCGTCGCATATTCGATACACCGGGTAATCTTTTCTCCGACGATCTGCCCCATGCTGCCCATAAAGAAATTGCTGTCCATAATAGCTAGTGCGCATTTGATACCACCTAATTTTGCCGTACCGGTAACCACTGCTTCATATAAACCAGTCTTTTTTTGTAAACGCTCCAACTTTTCCTCATACCCAGGGAATGTTCTTCCCTCAAGTAACGTCATACGTTTATCCATTTCCACAAAGCTACCCTCATCGACGATCTGCCGTATGCGTTCATGCGCAGTTAGTTTTAAATGTGCTCCACAATGCGGACAAACATATAAATTATGCATTAGATCCTCAAATGGAATGCTTTCTTTGCATTCGCTGCAACTGCGAAAAAGATTCTCAGGAACATCAATCGGCTGTTTCTGATCACTGCTGCGACGGCTTTTGAATAAATCCAAGCGCATCTTGCGTGTTTTAAATAATTGTTCCATCCTCTTTCAGCTCCTTTATGAATGTTTCCATAAAACCGGTATCATACTTGCCGCTGACAAATGTCGGATGATGCAGCAACAGATACTGAAATTCAATATTAGTTTCGACTCCTTCAATGATCAATTCTTCCAAGGCAATGCGCATACGTTTGATACATTCTAAACGAGTTGGCGCAAAGGTAATGATCTTGGCAATCATGGAATCATAAAACGGAGGAATTTGATAACCGTTGTAGACGGCACTTTCCACACGTACATTGCGTCCTTGGGGAAAGTTGATAAATTTGATAGTTCCAGGACTAGGCGCAAAATTCATTTTAATATTTTCCGCATTGATGCGGCATTCGATGGCATGTCCAAGACAAGGAATATCCTCTTGTTTGATATGCAGTTTTTGATGCTCGGCAATGCGAATTTGCATTTTGATAAGATCAATTCCCGTGATTTCCTCGGAGATGGTATGTTCCACCTGAATACGGGTATTCATTTCCATAAAATAATACTGCCCACGTGCATCTAATAAAAACTCTATCGTTCCTACACTATCATAGCCAACTGCTTTGCAGGCATTGACAGCGTCCTGTAATAAATGATTTCGTGTGTTCGCATCCAGTGTATGACATTGTGCTTCTTCCAATAGCTTTTGATTGCGCCGCTGGCAAGAACAGTCACGTTCATACAAATGCAAAACATTGCCAAAATGATCACCCATCAGCTGTACTTCAACATGTTTGGGCTCAACGATGAATTTTTCCATATACACCGCATCATCCCCAAAGCAGACCTTTGCCTCAGCTCTTGCCGTTTCATAGGCATCCATGACCTCTTCTGCACAATCGGCTCTGCGCATACCACGACCACCGCCACCATTCGCTGCCTTGATCAATACCGGATAACCGATGGATTCTGCCATAGCTAACGCATCTTCCCTGGTTTTCAAGATATCCTTACTGCCGGGAATCACTGGTACACCGGCCTTTATCATTACTTGACGGGCATGATTTTTATCTCCCATCTTATCAATGATATCCGGACTAGGACCGATAAAGATTAGACCACATTGCTGAACCAAACGGGCAAACTTGGCATTTTCACTCAAAAAACCAAAGCCGGGATGAATGGCATCACAGCCCGTCATGCATGCTGCACTTAAGATATTTTTCATATTTAAATAGCTGTCAGCGCTTTTTGCTTTCCCGATACAGACAGCATAATCTGCCAGCTGCACATGCAATGCTTCTTTATCCGCTGTTGAATACACCGCAACCGTTTCAATGTTCATCTCTTTACATGTACGAATAATGCGAACAGCAATTTCGCCACGGTTGGCAATTAATATTCTGCGAATCATGCGGCCTCTCCAATACGAATCAGCTCTTGATCAAATTCCACCATAGACTCATTCGTAACTAAGATTTCCGCAATGACACCATCGATTGGCGAATGAATTTCATTCATTACTTTCATCGCCTCAATAATACAAAGAACATCGCCTTTTTTCACCTTCTGACCGATTTCCACAAATGGCGTACTGCCAGCTGCGCGACTGCTGTAAAATGTTCCAACAATCGGTGCTTTCACCCAATAACCTGCCTTTTTTTCTTCTTGTACAGCTGTTTGCACAGGTGCTTCCTTAGGCTGTGGAGCTAAGGGAAGCGTCGTAGTTGGCGCATAGGTTACTTCTTTTCCTGTCGGCTTTTCCATTTTTATTTTCATATCATCTGCTTCAAGTTCCATTTTTGCTAATTGGGAATCTTCAAAGATCTTGATGATTTCTTTTATCGTTTCTGTGTTCATGCTTTACCTCCCATGAATAGATTTTAAAAAAGCCAAGTCATCTTGGCTTTGCGTTTTATTGCTTGCTTTCCAGTAATTTAACGATATCAGCAACACTTACCAATTTCGCAAGCTCTTCATCCTCAATGCGGACATCAAATTCTGTTTCCAGCTCTAAGGAAAGCTCTACTGCTGCTAAAGAATCAATACCTAAATCATCTTTCAGGTTTGCTTCCATAGTAATCATATCTTCATCGACGTTAATTGCTTCTACTAATACTTCTTTTACTTTTTCAAACATATTTTGTTCCTCCTGGTTACTCTGTAACTGCTAAAAGATTAACACTCCTAGTTTTAATTGTCAATAGTTTTAGTATTAAAAACTAGATAACATTTCAACTAGGAGGTTAATAGTGTTTTTGTTGTCGAGGTGAATTCCAATATTTTGAAATTCAAACGTATTTTAATACTTTGATATTCAAAAGTAAATAGTTTGATGGTCAAATTTTAATTTTCACATAGTTTCACATAATTAGTAATGCTATCTTTTTCTCTCATTTCCCTTGAAAATAGGCTGTTTTTAACACCTAGGTTCGCAGAAATCGTCTTCCTTTTTCCTCATATAGCTTAATCGTACCACCAGTAAGCGTACGATGATTCATAATATTTCATATCATTTTTCAACGAACCATCTTCAAGTTTTCTTTTTCTTTTACACTTTCATTTTCCCTTTCCCAAATAAAAAATATGTAATATCTTCTCTCTTTCATATAGTTTATGAAATTATCAATAAAGTAAAAAAATGTTTGACAATCAAAATAAGTCGCAGTATACTCTCTTTCGTGAACAGGAGGATTTACAAATGAAAACAAAACAATTAACACTATGTGCCTTTTTTACGATCTTATATATACTGGGTTCTCGTATTACAATTCCTACCGGAATCATACCGTTGACCCTACAAACGATGATGGTGATTATCGCCGGCATTCTCTTACGTCCAAAAGAAATTTTAGCCTCTTATGGCGTTTACTTCCTAATGGGATTTGTCGGATTACCTGTTTTTGCCAGCGGTGGTGGTCTAAGTTATGTCTTACAGCCATCTTTTGGTTTCCTATTATCTTTCCCTTTTGCGGCTTGTCTGATTTCTGCTCTTCGTCATAAATATGAGCTTACACATTTTTATCAACTATATCCACTTTGCTTATGTGCGTTATGCTTTATTTATCTGATGGGTTGTGGCTATATGTATCTGATTTTTAACTATTATATGGGAAGTGCTAAAGATATTTCCAGTATCATTGCCATTGGAGCTGCACCTTTTGTTATCAGTGATTCCATTAGCATGGCCGTTGGTTGTTTCTGTGCCATTCGTTTATCCATGGTATCTTCCATTAAACGTATTCTAATCTGTGAATAAGACTGTTTTTGAATGATCAAAACCTTTCTAATAGAACAAAATATCTTATTTTAGAAAATTATCATTCGAATAATTCCTTCCTTCATAGTACAATATAGAGTATTGGAGGACGTATATGGAAGATATTATCGTTGTATTTGCAGATATTGATACACCGCAAGAAGAAAATGAGGAATTCATCGAGCTTATTAAAGCTTGTGATATGAACATCGTAACATGTTTTAAACAGCCGCTAAAGGCTATCAACTTTCGTACCTTTATCGGTAAAGGAAAATGTTTAGAAATTCAAACGTATCTGACCTCAACAAAAGTAGATACTATCATCTTTAATCAGGTGCTATCTCCTTTACAGATACGAAATCTTGAGGAAATATTTCAGATTCCGGTACTGGATCGTACCGATTTGATTCTTGCTATCTTTGAAAAACGTGCAGTGACTCCGGTTGCTCGTTTGCAGATAGAAAGTGCCCAATTAAAAAAAATCTTACCACGTTTGATTGGGGCAAATACCCAATTAGGCAGACAAAGTGCCAGTGGTAAGAATAAAGGTGCCGGAGAGAAGCAATTGGAGCTCGATCGCAGACGCATCAAAGCCCGCATTCATGAGGTGGATCGAGAGTTAAAAAAAGTAGAAGCGCAGCGTCATACCCAACGAAGAGCAAGACAGCGTTCCCGCTTACCCTTAGTAGCCTTAGTCGGCTACACCAATGCCGGTAAATCGACGATCATGAATCAACTCTTGCGCTGCAGTGCACATAAAGAAGAAAAACAGGTTGTTGAAAAAGATATGCTATTTGCGACATTGGATACATCCATTCGCTGTATTGCACAGCCACATGGACATAGCTTTCTTTTAAGTGATACCGTTGGTTTTGTCAATCGGCTGCCACATGAATTAATTGAAGCCTTTCACTCTACTTTAGAAGAAGTAAAATACGCCGATATGCTCTTGCAGGTTGTAGATGCCAGTGATGAAGAAAAAGCAAAGCATATGGCTGTTACCATGGAAACCTTACGGGAAATCGGCGCTGGAGATCTTCCTATGCTAACAGTTTTTAATAAATGTGATAAAACAGAGTATCCTTATCCTCATAGCAAAGGACATGAGCTCTATATCAGCGCCAAGGCAAAAAATAATATGGATGCTTTATTATCGGCCTTAAACAAACAGCTTTTCGCCCAAGAACACCATGTAAAATTACAGCTTCCTTATGAACAAACCGCTATTTATGCAGCCTTGATGAAACAAGCCTGTATCCTAGAGCGTGAAGATCAAGAGGAAGGCATGTATTTGGATGCCTTGTTGAATGAAGAATTGTATCAAAAGTATCAACAATACATCATACAGCTTTATGCCTAAGCCGCTAAAATGCGGCTTTTTATGTTTTATGACAAAGTACTATTTCATTAACATAACGCGATGACACTTGTATATTGCCAAGAAAACTTTGCAATAATCATTGACAATAAAACTTGGCATGATATACTATATTTACCAAGTAAACTTGGCAAATGGAGGAACACTTATGAATAAAGATGAAATTTTAATGAAGAGTAGGCAGGAATATCAAAAAGAAGATGAACGTGAAATTTATATCACTACCCAAGGCTTCATGTATGGTGCTGTTGGAATGGCAATTGTTTTCTTTATCCTTGTCTTTCTCAAGCTATTTCTTAAAGGGCAACGTATTGATGACATATTAGCTATGTATGCAGCTTTTCTATTTGCCCATTATGTATATAAATATCGTATGGATAAAGTGCATAAAAATATCTATCCTATGCTATGCTGGGGCATATGTGCTATACTGAATTTAATCGTCTTTATATGGAAAGGATAAACAATCTCCTATTAGACAAGATATTTTCAAAAATGGATAAATAGGAAAGCAGTGGAAAAATAATGGAAAAAGAAGAAATACTTGCCAAAAGCCGCATAGAGCAGCAAGGTAAGGATGAAAGAGAGCTTTATATTTTACGTAACGCAAGTAACATTGCTGTTTATATTGGTTTTGTAGCTTGCTTTATAATTAGTATCCTAGAACTTTTGTTTATGGGAAGTTTAAGCTTTAGCAACTGGGCCGTATATTGTGCTATGATGGCTGGCTTGTTTTATGTAAAATACATGGCTTTGCATCTACGCCATGAAGGTATTGCTTTCTTTGTTTATAGCGTGCTGACACTTCTTTTCACAGCTATTTATGTCTATAGGATCATTCTATGATCAATCTTGATAAGAATGGTATCTAAGCATCGTATAGAAAGGATGACAATATGAAAGAACAGCTGATATTAAGAAATCATATAAAAGATGTACGTAGTGAAAAGAAACTATCACAAAGTCAATTGGCGGAACTGGTGGGTGTTTCACGCAATACGATCAGCTCTATTGAAACCGGTCAGTTTAACCCCACAGCGAAACTGGCTTTGATCTTATGTATCGCATTAGATAAAAAATTTGAAGAGCTTTTCTATTTTGAATAAACCTATTTTCAAATTCATAATAACGAAAAAGATTCTATCCGCGTATCCATCACTGATCTGCTCTAGAATCTTTTCTTTTATCTATGTATTACTTATGTTTTTCATACTGTGTCTGATAGTTCTTTTGCCATAAGATGCATACTTTTGCTATGCTGGTATGCTTTATTACAGTAATTGTCCTTCACTTGTAATAATCATCACATCACATGGCACGATCTTCCCACTATTTGCGATTGCCTTAGTGACTGCATGCTCTAACCCTTTACAACAAGGCACCTGCATACGAACAACACTAATTTTACGGATATCATTGCGTTTGATGATTTCCGTTAATTTCTCGCTATAATCTACCACATCTAATTTAGGACAACCAATCAAGGTGGTTTTTCCACGCATAAACCTATTATGGAAGTCACCATAAGCATATGCCGTACAATCAGCCGCAATCAATAATTCTGCTCCATCATAATATGGTGCTTGCAATGGTACTAGCTGTATCTGTAACGGCCATTGACGAAGCTGTGAAGAAGGTCCGCTAAGCTCTGTTGATGGTTTGGGTTGAGATAGTTGTATAGAAGCACTTCCTGGACAAGCACAAGTACCCTGTGCTTGCTGTTTGCGTTTTGCCATATGTTCTTTTACAGCCACTTCATCATAGGCTGCCGCTTCTCGTTCCACAAAATGAATGGCATCTTGCGGACATACCGGCAAACAATCACCCAAACCATCACAATAATCATCACGCAATAATTTTGCCTTTCCATTCACCATGCCGATGGCACCCTCATGACATGCTTGAGCACATAACCCACAGCCATCACAACGTTCTTCCTCTATCTGTATAATTTTTCGCAACATACGAAATTCCTCCTTTATTGACATCACAATGGCAGTATACTACAATACAAATAGAAAGTATGTTGTTAAAACAACAAAAGGTGAAAACATGAAGGTTTCTTTCCTATTAGAAACAGCATTGTTTCAAGGCATTGCTCCACAAGAATTAGAAACATTGCTGCCACGTCTTCGCATGCATAAAGAGCAATTCTCAAAAGGAGCAGTCATTTACCATGCCGGTGAAAGGATACGCGAACTGGGAATTGTTGTATCTGGCCGTATCCAAATAGAAACCTATGATTTATGGGGCAATCGCAGTGTCTTAGATAGTATTGGTCCAAAAACCATTTTTGCGGAAACTTATGCCTGTCTGCCAGATGAAGTAATGTTGGTAACCGTGAGTGCCAGTGAAGATAGTGAGGTTTATTTTCTGGATGCCCACGCTATGATCAAGGCTGCTTCTACTCACCCTGCTTTAATTCAAAATCTGTTAACATTGACAGCACAAAAAAATCTTAATCTATCGCGTAGAATTTTCCATACCTCTGCTAAAACAATACGAGCGCGCTTACAATCCTATCTATCCTTTGAGGCAACTCGACAACACAGCAATGATTTTTATCTTCCTTTTAACCGCCAACAGCTGGCTGATTATTTAAGCGTTGATCGCAGTGCTTTATCAAATGAATTATCAAAGATGCAAAAGGAAGGCTACTTACGCATCCATAAAAACCATGTGATATTTCCTAAAACTAAAACACGTTAAAAGTATACACTTGGTTACCTTGTACAAATCCTTGCATAGTTTACATAAAAAAAGACGGTTATGGCAATAAGAGCGCATCGTTGCTCATATCCCATTTCCGCTTTTTTATATTGCTAAGATCGCTGTTTTATGCTGACTGCAGAAATTTGCGATGTTATTCTTCTTCTCGTAAGATCTGATAGGTTTCTGACAAAGAAGCAATTAAATCATTTGGCAATATACTGTTTGCGTCTTCATCCTGAAGTAATAAATCAGCAGTTAAGGCATGTACATAGACAGCACAGGCAGCACTTGTCAAAGCATCTTTGCTTTGTCCAAACAGACCGGCTAAGATACCACACAATACATCACCACTGCCACCTTTTGCTAAAGCATGATTACCGGCAAGATTCAGATACATCTGCTGGCTATTGGCAATGATTGTATGTGCATCCTTTAAAGCAACCGTCGAAAAAGGATATTTACGTAAAAATTCCTTTAATACGGCGATAGGATCCTGTTGAATATCTTTGATACTATGTCCACTGAGATAGCTCATTTCTTTTACATGTGGTGTTAAGATTGTCGGATATGGGCGTTGCAAAGCCGCGGTAATCTTCCCTGTTTCATATAAAGCATCGCCATCTAAAATACATGGGCGATCACTTTCTAACACGGTTCTTACAAGCTCTTTGCCTGCTTCATTGCGTCCCATGCCATTTCCTATGATGATCATATCATATTGCGATAGAATGCGTTTTAAGGCAGTAATGGCATCATGGGCAAAGAAACCATCTTCACTGGCTGCCCCAATGATCATACTTTCTTCCAATTTACTGGCCAATAATAAGGTAATACAATCCGGTACAAATAAAGTAAGTGTTCCAATTCCACTGCGCAAAGCAGCTTTTGCCGCCATGGTGACTGCACCATGCATCTCCTTGCTGCCACCAATCATTAACGCTTTTCCATAAGTACCCTTATGCGAATGAGAAGAACGCTGCGGCAATAACGTTTTTACAAGATCGTCTTCTAAGACAAGCAGTCCCTCTGCCATTTGCTCGATGGCTTTCGGCATCTGAATAGATAAAGGAATGATCTTTCCACTATAGGCACTGCCCGGATATAAAATTTGCCCCAATTTATAGCTTTCAAACGTCAAGGTGATATCTGCTTGTATTGCACATCCCATAATTTGTCCGCTATTTCCATGAATACCACTGGCGATATCGATACTGATAACCATTTTATCAGCCAAGTTAATCTGAAGAATCAAGCGATCATAAAAACCTGATATCGTTCTTGATAAGCCTGTTCCAAATAAAGCATCTACAATAATATCCGCATCCTGTATGAGTTGTTCGATATCCTTTCGTTCCTCACTATGTGAGCATGGAATCTGATAACTATTTACTACCTTAGCAAAAACGGCCTCATCCAAAGACATATGCCCATAATCCACACAACAATGTAATTGTACATGCGTATAACCTTCCTGTACCAATAAACGCGCTAACGCAAAACCATCGCCGCCATTATTTCCTGGACCACAAACGATCAAAACATGTTTGCTTTTTTCTATATGTGCTAAAAAGTAGCCACATACCGCCATCGCCGCATGTTCCATTAAGACGGTTGATGGAATTCCATAAGTGTGAATTGCTGTCTCATCCATCTTTCGCATTGTCTCTACGGTAACTGCCTTCATAGTACCACTTCCTTTACTTATATTATAACGGATTCCGCTATGAAACGCTTTCTTTTCTTACGAAAAACATAATCTTTTCCCTGAAATCAGTGCTTGTGAATTTTTTCTCATTTTTCATTTAGTAATTCTTGTGGTGTTTTCCGGTTTGCGTTATAATGATTAAGACTTAAATGAAAATAAATAGTTACATCCTGAAGAGGTGCGTTTATGAAAAAAACGATTGTATTGGGGGTCACTGGCGGCATTGCGGCATTTAAGGCAGCCCAGTTGACAAGCAATTTCATTAAAAAGGGGTATGATGTAGAAGTCATCATGACAAAGAATGCAACAGAATTTATTACCCCTCTCACTTTTGAATCTCTGACAAAACACAATGTGATGGTGTCTACGTTTGAAAAAGTAGCCGATCGCAGTGTCAAACATATTTCCATCGCACAGCGTGCAGATATCTTTGTAATCGTTCCGGCGACGGCAAATGTCATTGCGAAGATAGCACATGGCATTGCCGATGATATGCTGACGACAACCTTTCTGGCTGCCAGCTGTAAGAAGGTCATCTGCACGGCAATGAATACCGGTATGTATGAAAATCCTATCACCCAGAAAAACTTAGATCTATGTCGTTCTTATGGCTATGAAATCCTTGAACCAGCGAGCGGTTTTCTGGCATGCGGTGATATCGGTAAAGGAAAATTAGAAGATATTACCATCATTGAAGAACGTGTAGAACAGCTATTGATGGAAGAACAATTACTAACAGGAAAACATGTTTTAGTTACGGCTGGTCCAACGCAGGAAGCTTTGGATCCGGTCCGCTATTTAACCAATCATTCCACTGGCAAAATGGGCTATGAAATAGCTCGTGCCGCAAAAGATATGGGAGCAGAGGTCACCTTGATCAGCGGTCCTACTTCCTTAGCTGTTCCTGCAGGTGTGAAACGTATTTCCATCACCTCAGCTGCCGAGATGTTTCAAGCGGTCAAGCAGGAATATGAAACGCAGGACTTCATCATTAAAGCTGCTGCTGTCGGAGATTATCGTCCCGAAGCCATCGCACAGGATAAAATAAAAAAAGCTGGGGATGTCTTGGAAGTTCGTTTCGTAAAAAACGAAGATATCCTTGCTTATGTAGGCGAGCATAAAAAAGCTCATCAAGTGCTATGCGGCTTTGCCATGGAAACACAAAATCTCATCGAAAATGCGACCATCAAGCTGAAAAAGAAGAATTGTGATATGATCGTTGCGAACAATCTTCGTGTGGAAGGTGCTGGTTTTGCCGGTGATACAAATGTCGCAACACTGATTCATCAAGATCATATGGAAACATTAGATAAAATGAGCAAGTATGAATTAGGGAAAAAGATCCTGCAGATTCTTTTAGAAAAACAAAAGCAGAAAGGACAAGCCTCATGTTAATTGTTATTGATATCGGTAATACGAATATTACTATTGGAATTTATAAAGATGATAAATTGATTGGCAATTATCGTCTGACTACCAAAATGAAACGTACCAGTGATGAATATGGATTTATGATCTTAAACTTCCTCTCTGCTTCCAAAGCCAGTGCCGATGATATCAAGGATGTTATCATTTCCAGCGTCGTACCTAAGATCATGCATTCTTTCTTGAATGGTATTCGTAAGTATATGCATAAAGAACCGATCGTTGTTGGTCCTGGCATCCGTACCGGCATTTCGGTCAAGGCAGAAAACCCTAAAGCGGTTGGCGCTGATCGTATCGTTGATGCAGCCGGTGCTTATTATGAATATGGAGGGCCTTGTCTAGTCGTCGACTTTGGCACGGCTACAACCTATGATTATGTCGATGCAAATGGCAATTTTGAATTTGGTGTCATTGCTTTAGGCATTGAAACAAGCGCACAGGCGATGTGGACACAGGCTGCTAAGCTTCCGGAAATTGAAATTAAAAAACCGAAGACGATCTTAAACAAGACTACTACCACTAGCATGCAGGCCGGTTTGGTTTATGGTTATATCGGACAAAGTGAGTATATCATCAAACAGTTTAAAAAAGAGCTGGGTGTGGATATGAAGGTCATCGCGACAGGTGGTTTAGGAAAGATTATCTATAAAAATACGGATGAAATTGATATTTATGACCGTGATCTGACGTTTAAAGGCTTAAAGCATATTTATGAGAAGTATACCAATGAAAAGAAACGTTTAGAAACAAAGGCAGGTTGAGATGTGCAATTCTCAACCTTTTTTATGTCCTATTTTAATGAATTTAATGTCGTTTACGATAACATTTTTCGACCATTCGGATAGCTCCATCTTCTTTCTTTTTATCAACTTCGACATAATGAACAGCTGTATTTGATTTTACAAAGCGCTTATCAGACATCTGTAAAAGACGAGAATCTTCTTCAGAAATAACATATAGTGTAGTAAAAGCTTTTTTCAGCATTACTTCACTGATTATACGATCTTTACATGCTGTTGCACTATATATTTCCAAAATGGCATATGCATGATGTTCTTCATCATTCTTATAAATCATGCGAATGGAAGGATCTTGCAAGGCAAGCAGCTGCTTATAGAGAAGTGACAGCTTTTCCTTTTTTTCCATTACCAATATCATCAAGGCATTTTTCATATCTTTCACATCCTGACAGATGTAGTTTTTATAAGGCGTCTTTCGCATACGATGATAATACTCTTCTTCTACGGCATGATGCAGATCTTGGTAATAGACATGTAAGATCTGATGGATTACCGTATGAATAAAACAATTGATCTTTGCGTCTTGAAAGATGGTCAACAGACGTTTCATGCTTGCCTCATTTATGTACTGGCAATGTTGATACTCTTGTTTTTTTATATCGTAACAACAGGCACCATTCATAGCAATTAACGGTAACTGCAATGGAATATCCTTGAGTTCTGATAAAACATCCACCGGACTTTGCTCACTCATGATAGCAATATTGGCATGTCGTTCCAGCAACTGTTTCATTTTTACTTTGGTATATGCGCTGAGTTGTCCTTCTTCATTATATAAACCATGTTCTAAACTAACAACAAATAAGCTGGTATCATGATGATGGTTAGGTAAATGCACACCGTTGATGAATAAGGCAACGAAAATACCGATTAATGTATCAATCATACGATTTATGGCAAATAGATAAGGATTTACATCCATTGCATGGGATACGGTTATACTCATAAATACGACACAAGAAATATAAGAAGCACTTTTCATATTTAACAATACGCTTAGATAGATGACAACGATAATCGTTACAGAAATGATGATATATTGAATCAGCATATAGTCCTGAGAAATAAAGCTTTGTTCAAATAATAATACCGCCATGCCGATAAAACCGCCTAAAAAAGTTCCTTTGATACGGTTAAAAGCAACACGTTTACTATTTGTAACATCTTGTTGAATGCATAATACCGCAGCGATACAGGAATAAAACACGATGCCTTCCTGCCCACGCAGCAAATAAATGACAAAGCATAAAAACACCGCAAGACTGGATTTTAAGATACGTCTTCCAATTCTTGGCATCCAATCCCTCCAATCTTCCTTATTATAAGCAGTTTGCTAGTAATTGTAAAGAAAAACGAGGCCTATGCCTCGTCCTTCTCATTGCGATAACTTGCTAAAAACAAATCCATCGCTCCTTTAAATTCTAACATGCCCATACCATGAGGCACTAGAATGGTTTCTCCTTGACGTATAGGTACGCCCTGAATGCTGCCTTCGCCTTTCACACAGGTATAAAAGGCAAAACGATCATGTTTAAAGCTTCCTTGTGCTTCCACTTGTAAGCGCAGCAGAGTATATAGACCGGGTTCATCCCAATAGCGCGTCACATGAATTCCTCTTTCATAGGCACTTGGATAGACGACAAATGTTGTGGAGGTGTCAGGTATATTCACATTATCATAAACCGCTTTAGGTTGAATATCACGTTTTTTACCGGTTGCAGGATCAATGCGATCATAATCATATAAACGTAAGGTACAATCTGCATTGCGTGAAATATTGTAAGTCAAGACTCCTTTGCCAATGGCATGTAAGGTACCGCTTGGAATATCAATAAACCCATCCTTTACTGCCTTTAAGTATTTTAATAAATGCACAAAATCATTTGCTTCTGTCATTTGCATAAATTCTTCTTTGGTTTTCGCATGATGACCGAATTGGATTTCTCCATCTTCTGTAGTATCTAAGATGACCCAAGCCTCTGGTTTTCCACGGCCGCCATTATAGTGTTTCGCAAAAGCATCGTCAGGATGAATCTGGACTGAAAGTTTATCCATAGGATCCAAGATGTTTACTCGAATCGGTAATTCAGCTGTTTCACATTGAAACCAATCCGGTTTTTGTTCATACAACTGAGATAAGGTCATCTGCAATTCTTCCACCATACAATCCGCGTGGTTCTTTAATGCGACAACATTGTACACCTCTCCAAGTGGCGCTATCGTTGTTTCGTAATGAAACTCCTCCCGTAAACGCTTGCCGCCTCCCCACATACGCGGCTCATAAAAGGGGGATATCTTCACAATCTTTTTCATACAGTATCTCCTTGCTTAATCAAATAAAGTTTTTTACAAAAGTATCTTAGCATATTTTCTGTGCTTCCTCTAGCATGCACGTCAAATTACATTAATACCAAGCAACAAATATTGGCATTTGATTATTTCTATCATAAAAACACAAACGGAATACTTTCTTATCCTTTCACCCATTCTGTACATTATGAAAAAGATGCCCCTAAAAGAGCATCTTTCATACATTATAAATGATGAAACATTTTGTATGCCTGTATCAATATGGTTGGTGTGATGGCCAAACCTACGATTACCAAGAGCTGTTCCCATGATAAAGTAGTTACAGAGAATAAGCCATGCAATGCCGGTATCAATAAGATACAAGATAAGAATAGAACACCTATGATGAATGCTCCAATTGTATACAGGTTTGAAAAAAGACCGATACGATACAAGGAATGTTTGCTGCGACAGTTAAAGCCATGAAATAAACGAGCTAAACACAAGGTCGAAAATGCCATCGTCGTAGCAATCTCCCAACTGCTTTTTAATCCTATGAAATAAGCACTCATGGTTACCAAGGCAATCAAAATACCTTGGATGCCTAATTGCTTCATAGTAGCCGGGGTTAAAATGCCTTCCTTAGGATTGCGTGGTTTCTCTTTTAAAATATCCTTAGTTGAATGTTCCATGCCGATGGCAATGGCTGGCAAGGAATCTGTTACAAGATTAATGAATAACAAATGCACTGGTAAAAAAGGTAGTGGTAATGCTAATAAAGAAGCCGCAAGTACACAGATGATGCCGGATAAATTCCCGCTTAATAAATAAATGATGCTGTTTTTAATATTGGCATAGATATTTCTTCCGGTAGCTACTGCTTTTACAATCGTCGCAAAGTTATCATCTGTTAAGATCATGCTGGCTGCATCTTTACTGACTTCCGTACCGGTAATACCCATGGCAATACCAATATCTGCTTGTTTTAACGCCGGTGCGTCATTTACGCCATCCCCTGTCATTGCTGCGATATGCCCCTTCTTTTGCCATGCATGAACGATACGTATCTTATGTTCCGGTGCCACACGCGCATAAACCTTGATGCTTTCTAAACGTTCCATAAGCTCTTCTTCACTCATGGCATTTAATTCATTGCCATCAATACATACATCGCCATCCTGGTAAATACCCAATGCTTTGGCGATACTACGGGCAGTCACCTTATGATCGCCTGTGATCATCACCGGTGTAATGCCTGCACGAAGACAATGTTCCACAGCTGCTTTGCTTTCTTCACGCGGTGGATCCATTAACGATACCAGACCAAGGAAAATGAGTTCTTCCTCATCCGCTAACGTAATTTTAGTATAGCTATCCGGTAAGATTCGATAAGCAAAGCCTAAGACTCTTAGCCCTTGATCGGCAAATTGCATATTTCTTTGTAAGATTTCCTGACGCTCTTTCTCATCGATTTCATGAATCCCATCTGCCTTCATGATATGCGTCGTCTTTCGTAAGATTTCATCACAAGCACCTTTTAACAGCAATGTCTTTTTCCCATCGATAACATGCAAGGTAGACATCAGTTTTCGTTGGGAATCGAATGGATTCTCATCAATTCTTGGATATTTGCTTCTTGTTGTCAACTCATCAATATGGTGCAATTCTAATAGATCGACCAATGCCAATTCTGTAGGATCGCCAATGCGCTGGGAAGGCGTTGTCTGTGCATCACAGCATAAAGCAAAACCTAGCATCATCATGCGCTCCAATGGACGTCCTTCTTCCATATTGGCAGCGGCTAGTAAGGTATTGTTGCAATATACTTGTTGTGCAGTCATTTTATTTTGCGTCAGCGTACCGGTTTTATCGGAACAAATGACGGATACACAGCCTAAGCTTTCAACAGAATTGATATTTTTAATGATGGCATGTTCCTTTGCCATTTGGGATGTTCCCATCGCAAGCACGATCGTTACGATACTGGCAAGTGCCTCTGGAATTGCCGCAACTGCTAAAGCTACCGCAAACATCAAAGCATCTAAGATAGGATTTCCTTGCCATACATTTAAGCCAAAGACAATGATACAAATTGCGATGATTGCCATACTGAGCTTGCGGCTGAAATCATCCAATGTCAACTGCAATGGTGTCTTTCGCTCTTTTGTCGCATTCATCAACGTGGCAATTTTCCCGATTTCCGTTTGCATGCCAATGGCTGTGACAACGCATTTGGCTCGTCCATAGGTAACAAGACCGCTAGCAAACACCATGTTTTTTTGATCGCCCAATGCACATTCTCCATATAATGGCGCACTGCTTTTTTCCACACTTTCCACTTCACCGGTCAATGCACTCTCATTCACCTGCAAAGAATAATTTTCAATGATTCTGGCATCTGCCCCAACAACATCGCCTGCCTCTAGCAACATGATATCGCCAACCGTTAATTCACTGCTTTTTACCTCCATCGTTTCACCATCACGCATAATGCGTGTATGAGGTGTAGAAAGCTGCTTTAATGCATCCAATGATTTTTGGGCTTTTACACTTTGATATGTTCCCAAAAATGCATTTAAGGTAATCACAGATAATATAACGATCGTACTTTCCACTTCTCCGCTAATCATCGAGATAATACCAGCCACAATCAAAATGATAACAAGCAGATCCTTAAATTGTGCTAAAAAAATCTGCCAGATTGGTTTTGCCTTAACTTCCTCTAATACATTTTTGCCATAGCGTTCCTGACGTTGCAAAACTTCTGTTTGGGATAAGCCAGCTTGCTTTGTTTCCAACAGCTGCAGAGTTTCTTCACATTCCATCTGATAAAACTGTTTCATCTAAAAAACCTCACTTTTCTTATGAGCACTTCTATAGTCTTGACCGTTTTATCAATAAAAAACAAGACTCATAAAAAGTGCATTCCTTTTATAAGTCTTGTCATATTAAGAATCTGACCAGAATAGGTTCTATTCGGGGTTGTTGACCAGATCCGCACCACGTATATGGTACTGACTACTCCCTTATTGTTAACGATTTTATCATTGTTTGTTCATAAAGTAAACCATAAACCACAATTTAACACAATCTTTACAATTCCCCCAATTGTTTTGAAAGGGCCGGAATGATTTGTTTTTTACGTGAGATTACGCCATCCACAAAGTATAAATCATCCATGATATCTTCCTTAAATGCTTCATCTACTACACCAGCTAAAGGACCGATAAATAAGAGATTACTGCCACTGCCATCAGCAGAAGTAAAACACATCATCAATAAATCAAACTTATTGATTGCATTGATGGTTTCCATGTATTCTAAAAAGGCTTCGCGAACTTCTACGATTTCTTGTTCATCCGCAATATTAATCTGACCGATGGCGATACGCTTACCATCGATATTGTATTCTTTGAAATCATTATATAAGATTTCTGACATCGTTCTTCCTTTAATGGTTGCTACGGCACCAAACATTTCCTTTGCTAGGGCATCAAGATCAACTTCTGCTAATTCCGCAAGTCCTTTGGCGATTTCTTTATCTGCGGGTGTTGTCGTTGGTGAATTAAAATTCATTGTATCAGAGATAATAGCACAGCATAAAATAGCTGCCGTTGTTTTTTCCGGTGCGATATGTGCTTCCTGATACATTTTCGCAATGATCGAGCAAGTACTGCCAATAATTTCATTACGGAAACGAATCGGTGTCGTTGTTTCTACATCTCCGATGCGATGATGATCGACAACTTCCAATACCTCAGCTTCTTTTAAATAATCGATACTTTGGCTTAACTCATTATGATCAACCAAAATAAATTTTTTCTTCTGATAATTTAATAGGTGATATCGTGAGATGGAGCCTAAGACCACCCCTTGATTGTTTACGACCGGATAAGAACGGAAACGACTCTTCGACATCTTATTGTAAACATCATCAATATACGCATGATTGTTAAAACATATGATCTTCCGTTTCATGATCATTCCTACACAAGGTGCTTTAAACACTCTTCTAACCGTACATAACATACTGAGATCAGTTTTGATAATCGTCGTATGTTTTTCCTTTGCTAAACGTTGTATGCCCTGGGAAATAATATCCACATCAACTAAGATCAAACAGGCTGCCCCATCTTGAATGACACGTTTTTGTAATGCCAAATCATCTCGCATGATGACGATACTATCTTTATAACTAATGTCCGCATAACAGTCTTTGCGACTGCCTAGGATATGCACTTCCCCATTGGGATGATAGCGTTCACTTTTAAATACATACTTTCCCTGTAACACCTTTACGATATTGTCGCTTGGTGTATTGCGCATTAACGTTTTATTTCCAGGCCCCTTATCATTTAATAAAATATTGGAAATATCCGACATGGACACAACTCCAATCAGCTTCTGTTCTTTATCCACAACATATAATGCACTTGTGCGATTGGCTGCTATACGCTCCCACGCCTCTTTGATCGTACATTCTTTTCGTATGATCAATGGATCATCAAAAGGTACATCATAAAGCTTTACTTTTGCATTTTGTATATACACCGGTTCATTCACATGAAATTTTCTTAAAACAAAATCCGTCTCTGGATTCAGATCGCCAATGCGGCAAGCAATAGCATTCATTCCCATCTTCCGTTTCAATTCTGCATAGGCAATGGATGCGACAATGGAATCTGTGTCTGGATTCTTGTGACCGATGATATGAATGATATCCTTCATACAGCACCTTCTCCCTTTTCTATAGTATCATTTTACCTTATCTGTCATGATTATGCCAGTAAATGCATAAGAAAAAGAGTGCAATTTTTGTCAAATGATAGCGTTTGCACTCGTTTGGTTTTATGATGTATTGTATTTGGCTTAGTTCTTCTTTTTCGTTCTTATGAATATCTTCTCATGTACCTATTATGAATGTTTCTTCTTTTCATCTTGTAAGGTCTTATATATTCCCTCAGCAATCTTATTCGCAAAAGCTTTGCGTCTGCCATCTTGCAAGAGATATGCTCGATCACGCTCACTTTCCAGAAATCCTGCCTCTAATAAGACACTTGGCAATTTATTCTTATACAAAACTTGTAAAGGGGAAATAGCGACATCCTTCAACCCACGATCCATTGTATAACCTAATGTGTTAACACTGGTCTGGATATGCTTGGCGAAGTTTAAAATCGTTTTATCGTTATAATCGCCCCATATTTCAAAGCCACTACCCGTTTTGGTTTCACTGGCATTGGTATGAATCGATACAAATAGTTTTGCCCCACTTGTGTTTGCGATCTGAACACGTGCATCTAGATCCTTTATATTATCTGCAGGCCAAGCAACGTCATCACTCTCTCTTGTATAACAGACAGGAATTCCTTTTGCTTCTAAGGCAGCCCCTATATCTTTTGTTAATGCCAGCGTTACATCTTTTTCAAGAACCCCATTAAATTCGCTGCCACTATCATATCCACCATGTCCGGCATCCAAAACCACCTCAGGAATGGGATCTATCATTTTATGTAAGGCAGTGGATATCGGGTTATCAGGATGATAGATGTATAAATACAGCAGTATGCCAAGTAACACAACTAACTCTGTCAATAGAATGAAAAGAAAGCGTATGGGACTTTTTCCTTTTTTCTTTTTCCTTCGCTGCACTCTTTTCTTATTTGCCATACATCCACCTTCTTTGATGATATTCATTATAACAAAATATGCCTGAAATTCCTACATGACGTTAGAAAAGTATTTTTTAAAACATGAAGAATGAAAAAAAGCATGATGTTGTATGCCTATCGCATAGCCGCGGATGAAAAAAGCTGACACGTTTGTGCCAGCTTTACAAGTTTCTTACATTGATTCTTTAGCGATAGCCAGTAATCTCTTATGACGTTTCATAGCATCTTTCTTTGTCTTTTCAAACATTTCGTATGCTGTTTCGCCTTTCAGCTTAGGCAGCTGAGAGTAGCGTGTTTCCGTCATCATGAAGTCTAACATCTTATCGTAATCAGGCTCTTTAGAGTCGATTGTCAAAGGCTGTTCTTTTCTTGGGTCATAACGATACAGATCGAAGTAACCACATTCTACAGCTTTCGCCTGTGTTCTCTGGTGGTTAGCTAAACCGCCCTTGATACCGTGTTCAGCACAAGGAGAGTAAGCCAAGATCAGAGATGGTCCATCATAGCTTTCTGCCTCTTTGATTGCTTTCAGTGTCTGTGCCTTATTTGCACCCATAGAGATAGCAGCTACATATACATGACCATATGCCATAGCAATCTGTCCTAAATCTTTCTTAGCTGTTGTCTTACCACCAGCTGCAAACTTCGCGATAGAAGCTGCCTGACTAGATTTAGAAGACTGACCACCTGTGTTAGAGTAAACTTCAGTATCTAATACCAGAACGTTTACGTTCAAATCGTTTGCCAATACATGGTCTAATCCACCGTAACCGATGTCATAAGCCCATCCGTCACCACCGACGATCCAGATAGATTTGCTTACTAAGTCAACTTCAGCCAATTCTTTTACAGCTGGAATGTCAGATTTAGCAGCCAATTCTTTAATCGTTGGAGCAATTGCTCTTTCCGCTTCACGATCACCGTGAACTTCCAGATACTTAGCAAATGCATCTTTCAGAGCTGGTTCAACATTTTCCATGTTGTCTTCCATAGCTTTCAAGATACGAGCTTCTTTGTAGTTCTGAGATAATGCCATACCATAACCGAATTCTGCATTGTCTTCGAACAGAGAGTTCGCCCAAGCAACACCTTCACCGTTTGCATCATTTACAAATGGAGTAGATGGAGTTGAAGAACAGTAGATCATTGAACATCCAGTAGCGTTTGCAACCAGCATGTCTTTACCGAATAACTGAGAAACCAGTTTGTAGTATGGAGTTTCTCCACATCCAGGACAAGATCCACTTACTTCAAAGTAAGGCATCAAGAACTGAGAACCCTTCACTGTATCTGTTGGGAAGTATTCTGTTTTGTATTCTGTTTGTTTGAACAGGTAATCTGCCAATGGTTCCTGATCAAGTTTTTCATTGATATCAACCATTTCCAGAGCCTTGTTACCGCCCTTACCTGGACATTCAACAGCACACAATCCACATCCTACACAGTTAGCAGGAGTTACCTGGATACGGTATTTCAAGTTTTCAACACCTTTACCCATTGCCTGGATTGTCTTGAATTCCATTGGAGCGTTAGCAACTTCTTCATCTGTCAATAAGAATGGACGAATTGTTGCATGAGGACATACGAAGCTACAGATACCACACTGGATACAGTTTTCTGGATGCCAAGTAGGAACCTGAACAGCAATTGTACGTTTTTCATTAAATGCTACATTATTACGGATAGAACCATCCAGTAAGAAGTCTCCTGCAAATGCAGATACTGGCATATCGTATCCTTCCAAACCGTTGATAACTGCGACATGGTTATCGAAGTATTCATCACCAGTCAGTTTACGATCTGAGTTGTAAGGCAGATCAGCCCAAGTAGGGTCAACAGCGATTTCAACCAAGCCGTCTTTACCAGCATCGATAGCCTTGTAGTTCAGCTGAACAACAGCATCACCCTTCTTAGAGTAAGATTTCTTAGCAGCTGCTTTCATCAGATCAACAGCCGTTTCTAATGGCATGATCTGCTCATTCAATGCGAAGAATGCAGACTGCAGAATGGTATTTGTTCTACGACCCATACCGATTTCCTGAGCAATCTTCGTTGCGTTGATGATGTAGAATTTCGCATGTTTCTTAGCCAACTGTGCTTTCATACGATTTGGCATATGCGCAACGATTTCTTCCTTAGAGAATGTTGTATTCAGCAAGAAAGTACCGCCTTCTTTAATATCTTTGACCATGTCATATTTGAACATGTAAGCGTCTAATGAACAAGAAATGAAGTCAGCGTTGCTGATGTAATATGTTGAGTGAATTGGAGAATGTCCAAAACGCAAGTGAGAACGTGTTACACCACCGGCTTTTTTAGAGTCATATGCAAAGTAAGCCTGTGCATACATATCTGTGTTATCACCAATGATCTTAACCGTAGATTTGTTTGCAGAAACGGTACCATCAGAACCTAATCCCCAGAACAGGCAGCTAGTGTAGTCTGCAGGGATATGGAAGTTTTCATCCCAAGGCAAGCTCAAATGCGTTACATCATCATTGATACCAACAGTGAAGCCATTGATCATTTTTTCTTCTTTCAAGTGATCAAATACGCCCTTGATGTGGTATGCCTGCGTATCCTTAGATCCCATACCATAACGTCCACCGATGATTTCGATATCTGTATCTTTCAATGCAGCAAGTACATCTAAGTACAGAGGTTCACCAGTAGCACCAGTTTCTTTTGTACGGTCTAATACAGCAATTTTCTTCACTGTCTTAGGCAATACAGCAGTTAAGTATTTTACAGAGAATGGACGATACAAGTGTACCTTGATCATACCAACTTTTTCACCCTGTGCAACTAATGCATCAATGGTTTCTTTTGCAGCTTCTGTTACAGAACCCATCGCAACGATGATACGTTCTGCATCTTCAGCACCATAGTAAGTAAATGGCGCATATTCACGTCCTGTGATCTCGCTGATTTTCTTCATGTAATCAGCAACGATATCAGGGATTGCTTCAAAGTGTTTATTTCTAGCTTCGACACCCTGGAAGAAAATGTCGTCGTTTTCAGCACCACCACGGGTAACTGGATTCGTGTGTGGGTTCAAAGCATTTTTACGGAATTTAGCCAAAGCTTCCTGATCGATCAGGTCTTTGAATACTTCAGTATCCATTACTTCAATTTTCTGAATTTCATGAGATGTACGGAATCCATCAAAGAAGTGCAGGAATGGTACAGAACCTTTGATTGCTGACAAGTGAGCAACACCAGCCAGATCCATTGCTTCCTGTACAGAGTGGCTTGCCAACATACAAGCACCAGTCTGACGGCATGCATATACGTCTTCGTGATCACCGAAGATGTTCAATGCTCTTGTAGCTAATGCACGTGCAGCAACGTGGATAACGCCTGGCAGACATTCACCAACCATCTTATAGATGTTAGGAATCATCAGCAACAGACCCTGAGAAGCTGTAAATGTCGTAGCCAGTGTACCTGCCTGCAATGCACCGTGTACAGCACCAGCAGCTCCACCTTCAGACTGTAATTCAGCAACTTTTACTACGCTGTCAAAAATATTCTTGCGACCTTGAGTAGCCCACTGATCCACAACTTCAGCCATTGGTGAAGATGGAGTGATTGGGTAAATCGCAGATAGTTCGGTAAACGCATAGGCGCAATGAGCCGCAGCTGTATTACCGTCCATTGACATAAATTTCTTAGTCATTTGTTTTCCTCCTTGCATAACTTTATACTCCCATATTATAAAACTAAATTTGTGATTTTACTAGGTATTTTCTTGTATTTTTATGAGTTTCTAACTATTCTTACTCAAAAATTTCCAACTTTGAAAAGTTTGTTGCTTATTTTTTCACAAATTGTAAATAAATGATTTACAAATGAAAGAAAAGAGGCGTTTTCATCCTCTTTTCCTTTACCGATATTGTTATTTAAGCATGTGAAAAACCTTATGGATGCTCGTTTTTCATATGCTTCATTTCTCATGCATCAGTTCTTATAAAAGCCTTCCCCTCTGCTCTTTTTCTCTTTCAAAACATTCTGATTCGCAAGGCTTTCTCCACCTGTTTGCTTGTTTTTTTCATCATTTAATTCTTTTCCATCCCCTTATTTATTTCATTTATTGAATAACGATGGTCAGATCATCTAACTCGCTGCCAACATCGTAAAATAAATCATTACGGGTATTGATAATGGTGATCGTGCGTGTCGCATCACTATTGATATCCACGCTGGCTGTACTTGTTTCCTTTCCATCATCAATGATATAGCTGACGGCATAAGGACTGGACATTTCTTCGATCGTATAGCTTTGATATGCCAGATTTTCCAATCGCTCACTGAAGCCATTTTCCTTATCCAAAGTCACCATGCGCTCAAAGTCATTTCCACTGACTCGGATAATGAAGCTTTGCGTGGTTGGTAAGACCAAAGAACCATCTTTTTGACGCAGGCGTTTGGTTAAGGTCATCGTTCCATTTTGTACGTTAGGCAGACGATTGATGATACCGATGATATTGGTACGCTGGGCCGTTGCCTCAAAACGTGCTTCATCTAATAATTCAGCGGAATTCACCAAATATTGCACAGGATATGGAGAACCAATCTCACGAATTTCATACATGCCGCTTGGATATTGCGTCAAGGAACGATGCCAAGAATTTGCTTCGTTTAACTCATAGCTGTCACGAATATTTTCACCGATGATTTCAAAGCGGAAAACCTGTCCGCTAGCCGGTGGTAGATAGTTATCCTCATTATCCAACATATATTTAAACACTTCAATTGTATTTTGATTGATAGTTCGCTCATTAATGACTTCTACGATATGGCGTTTCCCCGGAGTAATGGTAACCGCTGCACTATCGGTTTCCGTTCCGCCATTGACACGATAGGTCACTCGATAAGCATCCTGATCAATTTCGCGAATATTATAAATTCCTTCACTTAAATCCCGTAGCGTATACGTGAACGCATTGCCCCCATTCAAAAGAAGTTGCTGCTGGAAGGAAGCATTGGATACCTCAACCACATATTCATCCCCATCGGCTGGACGTACCAGCGTACCATTTGCCTGACGGATAAATTTTGTAATTTCTAACGTCGATAAGATGGAAGCGCGAGTATTGAGAATCTTTACCGTATGCATCGTGCCATCAACATCAAACGCAGCCTGCTCGCTTTCTTCTTCATTATCTACAATATAAGAAACCTGATAATTTTTTGCCAGTTGCTCAATGACCTGATATCTTCCCCTTGGCAAGTCATTCACATGAATCTGCCAATTATTATCCTTATCTAATATAAAGCGACGTTCATATACATCACTGATGATATCCACATCAAAACGTTCATGATCATTTGGGACGACCAATTGACCTTGGGCATTGCGCACTACTTTATTAATTGTCAATGATCCAAGTGTACTCGTATTGCTTGTATTGATCATCAAAACCAGATTACGGTTGCCTTGCACCCTGACGATGCCATGACGTACCTCACTGCCGCCATTGACGATAAAGCTGACTTCATCATTTGTGTCGACCTCATCAATCACATATGTGCCATCCATCAGATTGCTAAGCGTAATCGCAAAACGATTGGCGGCATTTAAAGTAAACACCTCATTATAACCCGGTTTTGATACATGAACACGAATGCTGAAGGAGGCAGGAGGTAATTCTAATTCTCCACTTGTCAGATTGCGGACATATTTTTCGATACGGATACTGCCGGTTTCCTTTGGTTGTGCATCAATGATATTTACCGTATTGACATTATTGCGAACCGTTACCACAGCTCTGGCAACTTCGCTGCCGCCATTGATGATGAAACTCACATCATCCTGTGCATCAACTTCATCAATCACATAAATACCATTTTCCAGATGATCTAAACGAATCATCCAGTTATTCTCTTTATTTAAGATAAAGTTCTGATTAAAGCCTGGTTTGGATACATGCATGGTAATCTGGAAATCATTGGATGGTTTTACAAGAGCATGATTTCGACGAATAAATTTCTCCATCAAAATACTGCCGCCAGGCTGTTTTCGCGTATTGATGATTTGTACGGTATTACTATTTCCCGCTACTTCAACGATGCCATAATCACATTCACTGCCGCCATTGACGATAAAGCTGACCTTATCGCTAGTTGTTGTTTCCGCAATGACATATTGTCCGTCTTCTAAATGCTCCAAAGTAGCCATCCAACCATTTTCTTCATTCAGTGTGACGAGTTGATTGAAATTTGGTTTTGAGATATGGAAGACATATTCCCCTTTGGTTGGTCGTATGAGTTCCCCATGCTCACGTACATATTTAGCAAGTGTGATACTGCCATGTTCTCTTTCATGGTTCACCACTTGCACACTTGTCTGATTGCCTGCTACCTTGATAATTGCCTCATCCAAATGTTGTGTGCGATTGATGATATATGAAACGCGTTCACCATGCAGCTCAATCACCTCATACGTACCAGGACGCAGATTCTTTACACTTGCTCTAAAGTCATTTTCACTCGTCAAGGTAAAGGTTTTTTCTTCTCCATTGCCCCTTACCATGACTTCAAAAGATCCACTCGTTGGACGAATCAATAAATCACCACTCATGATATATTTCGAAATGTCAATACGCCCCAACTGTGTCTGATAAGGATTAATAACATTGACGGTGTTGGCATTGCCCTGTACATGCACCATGGCCCGTTTGCTTGGGGTGGCATTGTTTACTACATATAAGACATCACGACCACTTTCCTCACTTACCTCATACCAGCCATCCTCTAAATTCCGCACACTGGCATAAAAATGATTGGCATGATTTAATAATACCCTGCTACTATGCGTTTCTCCTTTGATCATGATCCAATACATAGCATCAACATCCGGATAACGATAACAACCTTCTTCATCCTTAAGCAGTTTACATATTTCAATACTTCCCTGATGGTGCGTTGTCTCATTAATGATCTTCACCGTATTCATCGTATTTGCAATCTGCAGCTGCGCCTTTTCACTTTCCATTTCGCCATTGACAATATAGCGCGTATCCTGTGCACCCAACTCTTTTACTTGATACATGCCCCATGCCAGATCCTGTAAATGCACACGCCATTTGTTATCGGCAGATAGAGTCAACACTTCACGGAAAGCATTTGGTCCACTTACTTCCACTTCATATTCCATATCGGTATCCGGGCGTTTGAAACAGCCACAATTTTCATCACGGATGACCTTGCTGATTTCCAATGTGCCTTTTGCACAATTGGCTACATTCACACTGGTGATACGCATATCCTTTTGTTTCAGCACAATGTCCACACTTGGCTGCTGCACGCCATCTACCAGATAATAATGTTCATCAAACGCTTCATTTGTCTGCTGCATGATACGATATGCACCACGATCGACTTCCACACTTTGACACCAATGATTTGCCTGATTTAAAACGAATGTTTTTTTCTTCTCTTGACTGATCACATCCATATAAAAGACATCAGACGCATTTGGAGATACGATATCCTGCGTACAATTTTTCACCACAGCCTCTAAATGCAATTTCACTCTGCTTGGTTGACGGTTAATTACATGCACCGTAACATCGTCTTTCCCCACTTCAAAATAACCGCGCTTACTTACTTCCCCATCATCGATTTGATAGACAACATCCGTTCCGCCATGCACCTCGATGATTTCATAAACCCCGCTTTCCTGCTGTTGGAGCACCTTCGTCCAATGATTTTTTGCATTTAGTTCAAACATCTGCTTGCGCCCATTATGCAGCAGTGTAATCTGAAACTGCTCCTCTGGCTTAGGCATCTGCAAACTTCCATCTGCATCCTGGATATGCTTTTGGATGGTGATATCCGCTTTTTTATTGGAAGATACCACAACATTGACACAAACATGTTCTCCATTTAATTCAATACATACCACATCTTCAAATACCTGACCTTCGATTTCAAAACGCACCTTGTAATTTCCTTGAACACTTACCGTATATGCCTGTGGTTTCAGATCACACAAGCAATCACAAAATTCATTTTCATCTTGTAAGGTTAACGTATATTCTTCCTGTTTGCTTGTAATTGTGACTGCTATTTCATCCTTTGGCTTTGGCATCAATAAGGTACCATCCTCATCTATGCAGCCTTGAAATTCAATACAGCCCTTCTTTATTGCATGATTGATGATCGTAACACAAACATCCTGTTCATCAAGATCAACAACAGCACTTTCACATGGCAATTCATTGACAATATAGCTGACATGATCCGCATTTGCTTCACGAACTTCATAATGACCTTTTGGCAAATCATACAGACGCATACAGAAATCATTCTCATGCGATAAGACGATTTTACGTTTATACTCTTCACTTTCCACAATGACATCAAAACGTTCCCAGCGTTGTGGGCGGCGCAGTGTGCCATCTTCATCTTCTACTTGCTTGTTGATTTCCATACAGCCAATGAAATCTTCTTCATTTATCAGCGTGATATGCTTTTCTTCTCCATCATATAGGAAATAGCCGGTATCTTGTAAACTACCGTTGATATCAAACAGTTTGCATTCATGCTCTAATTCACTAATTTCATAATGCTGCTTTGCCAGATTGGTAAGACAGACACAGAAGTCATTATCGTGATGCAGTTCATAAATCTCATGACAGTTTTTACCTTTTAATAAGATACGATAACAGCTGTCAGGATCTGGCATAATGATACGATCAGCACAGCGCAGACGCTTTTCAATACATACCATACCATGCATACGTGGTGTATTGATGATATCTACACCGATATCTTCCATACCTAAGGTAACATCAGCTGAGGCTACCGGTTTCCCGTTTATGCGATAGGTGGCATCATAATCCTCACATAACTCGCGAATGCTATACTGTCCCTCTTCTAAATCATCAAAATATACACAGAAATCGTTGCGTTCATTCAGGTGGTACGTGTGTGAAAAACCTCTGCCCTTTAATTCAAATGTGAAACTATCTTGGGGACAAGGCATGACAAGACTTCCATCCTCTTGCTGTACATATTTAGTAACGGTTAGCATTCCACTGCAATCTCTAACTTGATTAATGATACCAATCGAAATATCATTTAATCCCAATGTCACCTTAGCAAAATTAGATTCTTCACCATTGATGACATAGCTGACATGATACCCCATCGTATCCTTTTGAATGATGCGATATACTCCTTCAGCCAGATCATCCAATAATACACACCAACCATTGCTGGCTTTTAAGGTCGTATGCACACAGGTGTCAACACCTTCCACAAGAACATCAAATGCCTCTTTGGGCTGTGGAAGACGTGTTGTTTTATCACAATCCCGAATAAGGGTATATAGTTTTAAACGTCCGCTGTGTTTACGATGATTGATAATCAAAACTTCCTGATTACAGGTTCCCAGATAAACAAAGGCTTCCTCCATCACTTCACGATTCACCAGATAACTGACATCATAATTCTCACAATCACATTCACGTATCTGATATTCTCCCGGCTGTAAGCCTTCTAATAAAATACACCAGTTATTGGAAGAGCGCAGGGTATAGTTTTCACAGAAACAAGGACCGCTGACTTCCACACAAAATTCTTCATCTTGACTTGGTTTTACCAGCTCTTGACTGTTGGTTTCTTCATATTTACAAATTTTTAAAATACCGCTGCTGCAAGTACGCACAGAATTGATGATTTTTACCTCGTTGTCGCAACAATCATCAATCACAAAACGCGCACTGCTGCATTCTTTTCCTCCGTTGACCTGATATTGTACCTGATACTCTGAATCACTGCATTCTCTGACTTCATAGCCTCCAAAACGCAGATCACAAAAGCTCATGCACCAGTCATTATCAACATTTAATTCAAAATCACGTTTACAGAAATAAGAGCTCAGTGAGACTTGAAAGCACTCATCTTTTTGTGGCTTTACCAAATCACCATTGGCATTACGGACATATTTACAAATACTCACACTGCCCCGATTGCGTTCTTCATTGATAATCGCAACACTGTTACAGCCTCCACACATGATATCAACAATGGCACTGGTACGCTCTGGTCCATCGTTCACACGATAGGTCGTCATGTAATCTTTATCTGAACATTCTACGACCTCGTAACAGCCTTCACAAAGATCTGCCACATCGACACAAAAATTATTATTGGCATTTAATAAGAAGGTATCATTACGACCACAACCACACAACATGACCTTGAAAGAGTCCTTCTTATCCGGCTGTGTGATACAACCATCACAGCGACGAATAAACTTACAGATGCGAAGAGGACTTTCTTGTTGTGGATTACAGGTATTGTCAGGATCGGTATTAATAATCAGCACCGATGCTTCCTCACAGCTGTTTAATTCTAAATTGGCATAATTTGTTTCTTTTCGCCCATTGACGATATAACTGACCTCATAGCTGGCATTATCGCTGATTTCCGTAATATCATAATAGCCCGGTTCCATATCGAATAAGGTGACACAGAAATTATTTCGCTCATTTAAACGAATGATGCGATCTTGATTCCAGGCGATAATACGGACCTGAAATTCTTCAAAACGATTTGGCCGGCATAATTCACCGCAAGTGCTGCGAATGTATTTCTCAATGGTTATGCTGGTCGTATCACTTTGGGCATTGATGATTTGCAAATGATTTTCACCCTGTGTCATTTCAAAGACATTATCGACATTCGCCACATCGTTAAAGCTATAACTGACAGAAAAGCCTCGCTGTGGCATTTCTTCAATTGTATAACGATTTCCCACACGCAGTTGCTCAATGACGATGTGAAATTGGTTTTCCACATTCAAAGTGAAGCATTGTTCACATCCTCGCATATCCACGATACGTATTGGAAATTCCCATTGCGGATCTATTGGCATACGGCAGCCATCACGATCCAGCACTACTTTTTCAATATGCAATGATGTTAAAGGAATGCGACGATTGATAATTTCAACTTCTCTTGTTTCGCTTGATCTCTCGTCAAAAACAAAATTGATATAATCCATTTCACTTTCTTCACCATCTAGTTTATAGGTGATGGCATATTCGTCTTCATGTAACATCTGTTGGCCATTTTCATCCACCTGTACTAAAGCCAACTGTACTCCTTCCACATATTCCACTACGACACTGCCCGTACCGCTTTGCGCATCAATGGGAATATCATATTCACGGCATACGTCCTGTGAATCGCAAAGTTTGACATGACGCGTCGTTTCATGCAGCCATGGCGTTCCATCTTCCTGCTGCTCTCTTACTGTAATCCGCATGGTTCCTACAAAATCACAGGGATCATTTTCTATCGTTTCAAGAAAGCTAATGTGCAGCCTGTTTGCCAAGACTTCCTTTAAGCGTTTGCTCATCTTCATCCTCCTATCGTATATAAGCAATCCAATCCTTATACATTCTAGTATATGAGCCCGCCCAGAAATTGTTCTATGTACCGTTCGAAAAGATAGGCAAATTCCACATCATCATTTAAAAAAACCGCTAATTCCAAAGCGGTTCTACTTGAATAAGCAAATAAGGCTGATCATCCTTGCGTAAGAAATGTATCCGCAAGGTCACATACGTATCGTCTAATTGAAGTGTAATAACGATCGGTATAGATACTTCATTCATCCATTCATCATCCTTTACCTTATAGTATGTTCCTATTTCAACATGTCACAAGCTTATACATGAATATCATCATCAAAAATACAAATTAAGACCATATAATAAAAACTTAAAGCAATGCACATGATTATGCCATAAAGTAGAGAAAGTATTGCCGGTATCGCAATATTCACATTATCCAGGACACTTGCCATTAACGTAAACAGTTGTAAAAAAGGATTTGCTCGTGTCATGATATCAATAACGGCCGTTGCCGGAACCAATGAAATAGAAATCTCAAACATCGCATCCATACAGCTATAATATATGGCAGCGATTGCTCCCAAAGCAAGCAATGAGTAAAAGACGGATTGATAATGTCGTAAAATAATCAGCAAGGCATCTTTTAATATGCGCAAGGGATGCTTCTTACCATTTAGTATTTCCAAAATAGCAAATACTTGCCAGGGAATATAAAGCATAAGCAGTAGCAGCAAGATTGGTGTCAACAGATATTGTAAAAACGCCAGATCTTGATTTTCCATAAGTAAGTAGGATACAAAACTGCCCCCAGCCATCAATAGAAAAAACACACTTTGGGTCATAATCAGCGGTATGCGACAAGCTTTCATATCCACACGCAAATCATCATCTCGCTTTTTCTTTAGAAACTGATACAATACCAACATATACACATAAGCAGAAACAATGACTAACACATATAAAATCCCATAAAATAATAGGGTATTTCCATTCCAATACATGAAATTCGCCAAAATTGTATATACGGAACAATACAAAAAGCTAGTCAGCATTAAGAGCATGACAAAATTCTTTACTTGTCCTTTAAGATTTGTAAATTCCATAAATTCTTTCCATGCTTTCATATCCTTACCTCATTTTTCTCTATCAGATTTATTACGAGCGTTCTCTGCTCATTTCATATACATTTGCTAAAAAGGTATACAGCACGACAAGTATTACATATTGTACTAAGAAATACACAATACAAAATGCTAATAACAGCCAGATCGTTTCCATATGATCTGCCCCTTGCTGAACAAGTGTTAACAAAGCCTGTTCTAAGGAATCGCTCTCCTTGATAAATGGCTTTAATACCATGCTTAAACCAATTTGCGATAGGATATTCCACAGCACATAGAAACCACCTGCCCAAAATAAGGCGGATGCCTGTACTTTCATAATGTGCAATGGTTTTATGAATAAATCTTTGATGTGTGTATCCTGATCATAGATCAGCCAGGCAATGCAGGCATACCAATAGACGAAAAACAGGCTGAGAAACGCAGATACCAGCATGTATAAGATTGGTAAAAAGGCACATACACTGACAGCTATCTGCAAAAACAGTTGCAACAAGCTTAAGCATAAACCAATGACAATCTGTTCACCGGCCTTAGAAAAAGAATAGCGGATATCCTGTTTGCGGAAACGTAAACTTCTGACCCTTTGAATAAACAGAAAGAGCATCGTATTATTGACCACTACACAAAGCAGCGATAATGCCAAAGAAAGCAAGGTTGCTCCTAACCCATTACCCAAAAAACCGCCAACATTTTGGATGAGCGCTATTAGTAAGGAAACAAACAGCAGCCATCCATATAGAAATAGGAAATGCCCTTTTAACTGCGTTTTCACCTGCATCTTGATTTCATGATAAGTATCCATGTCCATCTTCCTCTCAAACACAGTGTATTATATCATATCGTCCGTAAAGAAAAAAGCAACATTACAATGCATGCTGCTTTCCTATGGCTTTTTCACAGGGAGTGGACACATACGTAACAAAGTAACGTGCCACCTTTTTTCTTCCCAAACATTTTAAAGCAATGCTTTCCTGATTACGCAATACGATATTGAGTACATCCAGATCATTGCGACTGCTGCTAATACTCCATTTTTCAACATCTTCCCAAAACAGCAAGAAACATTCATCCTTGCCATTATTTAAATAAAAGATGGCATATTTATCATAAAACTCAATCAACGTCACATCTTTCACAAACAGCAGATAATATAAAAACATGAACGTAATAACGATACCAATCAGATATAGACGCGTAAACATCAATGCTAAGCCTATCGCAATACAAACCAAGATAAACAGATAAGGTTTTGCGTTGATATGGTCAATCAATTCTCCATCTGTGGGAAGATTTCGGATTTTTAATATCTTACTTCTAACGTTCATCTTCAGACACCTTCTTATCTAAAATTTATTATATCTGAAAATTTATTTATATCAATAATATCACACAATTCCACTTATTTACTTAGATATTTTCGACAATCATCCTCTACATTTCCATATTCTTCTGACATTGCCTCTTCACTATCAGCTTTTGACGTTTTTCTCTTATGATCCACTTCTTTTTCTTTGACAAAGCATACAATCTGACATAAGATAATCTTGTTATAGAAAGGTGGCGTCACATGGACATTTTTCATGAAATCAATCAATGGGGCAAAGGCTCTGTGTTTAAATATGGATTCTTAGATACCCTAATGATCATGTTATGTTTTCTAGTATGCGCTTATCTGTTAAAACGTCTTATCAATCGTTCTATTAAGCGCCATGTTAAAGTAAATACCAGATTTGTTATGCGCTTAGTGAAAATCACGTTATATACCATTGCTATTTATGGCTGTTTATCCCTATTAACACCATTTGAAAGCGTACTGGGCAAAGTATGGGGATCTGCCGGCATCATTGCGGTTGTGATTGGTTTCGCGGCACAAGAGGCTATGGGGAATTTTGTAAATGGTCTTTTGATCACAACGTTTAAACCATTCAAGATCGGGGATTTGGTTAAGGTCAATCAAGGGGAATATGAAGGCTATGTCGTTGATATTTCCTTACGGGATACTGTCATTCAAACATATGAAAACACCAAGGTGATCATACCAAACAGTGTTATGAATAAAGCGGTATTGGAAAACGTTAGTTTAAATGACAATACCAAAGGAAACTTTTTAGAATTGGATATTAGTTATGAAAGTGATATGGATAAAGCAATGCGCATCATCAAGGAAGAAGTTATGGCACATCCTAATTTTTTGGATCATCGCAGCCAAGATGAAATTACGGCTGGTGTAGAACCCGTCATCGTCCGTCTGATACGCTTTAACGATTCCAGTATTACTTTGCGAACAACGGTTTATTCTACGTCAAATGCGGAAGGCTTTGCTTTACTATCTGATTTAAGAATTGCCATCAAGCATCGCTTTGATGCTGAGGGGATTGATTTTCCTTATCCACATCGCACAATTATTACAAAATCCCAACACCCGAATGCTAACGACGATTCTATAGAAACAAGATAACTTGATAAGAAAAATGACTTCGGAGAACCTAGGCGATACGTTCTCCTTTTTTATAATATTTTCAATATCTTTACAGAAACAAGCCCTTTTCATGTTATTTCTTTACATGTACTAACGATAACCGTAAAAACAATGGAAAATTGAAGGAACACTACTTATATAAAAAAAAGAGGCACTATGCCTCTAACAATCTTTCTTTACTTTGCTTTCCTTTTTGCACTTTTGCGAACACTCTTATCATGATTTCCAGGACGTTTTGCTCCTCTTCGTGTGGAACCATCCCCAGCATGACGATTGTTTCGTCTAGATGCATCACGAGTGTTATTTTTTGCCCCATCACGGCGATTCGTCTTGCGTTTTGGCGCACTGTCAATTTCAACCATGACTTCCTGTTTACGAATGGTCGTACGCTGCATGTTATTCAACACAATGTCTACTTTATCTGCGGCAATATCAACCAAAGAGAAATTTGGTCGAACATCAATACGTCCAATCGCTTTCGGACTCATGCCACATTCTTCAATAATTGCCGCCACGATGTTACCAGGTTGAATGCCATGGGTGCGACCTACGGAGAATTTCAATGTGATGGCATCAAAATCTGATGCATAACGTTTTACATTTTCTTCTTCCTCAATATCAATGACCTCATTCTTATAGTTCATAGAAATCAAAGCACTGATGATATTTTCAAGGGCAATGCCATCTGCCATCAAAGCATTGGCAATTTCTATACTTTCTTCCGTGATTCCTTCATCGCAAGCTTCTTTAACTTTGGCAATAAAAGCATTACGATTCGCTTCCATCATTTGAGCACTGGTTGGCAGGGCATGACGAGTGATATTTGTTTTTGTATAGCGGATGACATCTTTGATAGCACCGCGCTGTTTTCCCCCACTGATTAATGTGATAGCAAGTCCTTTTTTACCGGCACGACCCGTACGCCCTACCCGGTGTATGTAATATTCCATATCCTGAGGAATATCAAAGTTTACAACCAGATCAATATCGTCTACATCAATACCTCTTGCGGCAACATCTGTCGCAATCAAGATAGGACTTGTCCCATTACGAAATTGTTCCATTACACGGCTACGGAATTCTTGTTTCATATCTCCATGCAAGGAAGTCGCTTTAATATCATGCTTATTTAATTCTTCGCATAATTCATCTACCATCTTTTTGGTATTACAGAAGATCATACACAGATCAGGATCATAATGATTTAAAAGAACCCGCAAGGCATTCGCTTTTTTGCCTCGTGGTGCTTCATAATAAATCTGTTCCACAGTATCTATCGTACGCTGAGAAGATTTAATTTCTACACGTACAGGATCTTTTTGAAACTGTTCGGTGATTTTTAAAATCGCTTGTGGCCATGTAGCTGAGAATAAAATTGTCTGATGCTCATTATCCGCCGGCATCATAGAAAGAATCTCTTCAATATCTTCCTTAAATCCCATGTTCAGCATTTCATCTGCCTCATCCAGAATGATCATGTTGACATCCTGCAATTTCAAGGTACGGCGATTTAGATGATCCATAATTCTTCCTGGTGTACCTACCACGATACCACAGCCGCGTTTTAACAGCTGAATCTGGCGATCAATGGGCTGACCACCATAAATCGGAACGATTTTTACACCTTCCTTATACTTGGAAAACTTGCGCAGTTCAGTTGCGACTTGCGTCACTAATTCTCTGGTTGGACAGATGATCAGTGCATTTGGAAACTTATTTCCAGGAATAACTTTTTCGATTGCTGGAATACCAAATGCGGCTGTTTTACCTGTTCCTGTATTAGAACGACCCAGCACATCTTTTCCTTCCAGAATGCATGGAATGGATTGTGCCTGAATGTCGGTTGCATTTTCGTATCCCATTTCCTCAACAGCCTTCATAATTTCGCTGCTGATTGGTAATTCATTAAATGTTGTCATTGTTACCTTCTTTCTATCATTCGCGATAGCTTTCACTTGACGCGATAACTCACTAAGTTTATCACATGTTGTTTCACACCGTCAATTCATTTCTTTTACATACTACCCAAAAAAGACCTAACTATTCGCATATCTCCCATATGTATCAAAATGTAACCTCTTTCCTGAAATACAAAGATGTGCTATAGTTAAAGAGGAGTAAGTTTACATGAAAGCGTTAAAACCGCAGATGATACGCATACTCATCCCCAATTACATTATATATATACCAATAACCGTCATCAACCACGGTTAAAAAGGTTGATAGAAAGGAAGCGTATATTGTAAGAATGACTGCTTAGATGCGTCATTATTCAGATATACCAGATAATCAGATGAAATTACGAAAATTACTGGCTGTATGGCTACTGTGTTTCGCTATGGCCGGCTGTTCTTCCAACGATAGTCCTTCCATGGAAGAAATCGATTTCCGTTTAGAAAATGCAGGATATGAAGTAACAGGCTATAAAGGCTCGGAAGATAAAATTATCGGTATGGTAATTATAAAACTCAATACAAAAATAACGTTAACGAATGAAAAAGGTAAATTGTCCAGCATTACGTATATGGATACGTTATCAAAAAATCAATATACCATTGATGTAACCAATGATTCTGCCATGTCCATCGTTAATCATAAACAGCAGGTATGCATGTATGATATTGAAGGTGGCAAGCAACAAAAAAATCCATCCATCTGTGATCAAAAGGATGAAGAACACGGCAAAAAATTGCATGATGATTTTTACGCTTTCTTAAAAGAACTTGATATTGATGTATCTGAATTGACGCAATATTACAACTGGTTTATGACGGATTAGGATGTTTCGTTGATTAACCTTTTGATATCTATGCAAGTCCTTCCCTTTTATCAATATCTAATTGAGTAGGAGGAAACAATTGAGTTTCCAAGCTCTCACACCACCTAGTATGTCCCATACCTGGCACACCACATAAAGAAGACCCTGACAAACAGGGTCTTCTTCACTATAGGGGATAGAATGATCAATACGTAAATAGGGATAGTCTTCGGGGATTATTTACGCATAGTAGCAGTTCTCACTGCCATCGTTAGTATACAATATAGCGAATAGAAAGATTTGTCGAATTATGTCAGACGCTTCATTTTTTTTCACAAATCGTAATTTGGTCCTTTATGAAATCATAAAAATCTTCATATAATACAAATTGTATGGCATTCTCTTGTTCATAAGCAACATAACAAATATCACGGCTGTCATAAATAATTTCATAGGCATCCTGCTTTGTATAGATGATTGATAAAGGTATTTTATAACGCGTTTTATTGCCGTTTACCATCTTATCTTCATATGCATAATGCGTACTGACATAAACCGGATATGTTACAGACATGATCTGTATTTCACCTTTTTCAATATCCGGAAGATAAAAATCAACATCATCCTGCTCAATATAGGCATGAGGGAATTGCTGTTTCGCCGCCGTAAGTATCTTTTCTTTATCTAAATTCAAAAAACTTATCATTTTTTACACCTCCCCATCATGGTAACATGATATCACATAACCATGGTTGGATTCCACATAATTTACCACAGATTCAACATACTTATCTGATGACTTTTTACTATACTATAGTCAGCAGGAAGGAACTAACCTCCTGCTAAGTATGACATATTTTCCCCTCAAAATTTCATACTTTCTCCCTTTCAAAAACATAATAATTTAAAGAAAAGAAACGAGAGCTTCCCCCTAAGTTCGCGTTTCTTTTCTTTATCCTATGCAAGAGATGTCTATCTAGCCAAAGCCTCATCGCTATAGATAAAAAAAGTTATCTGTAAAGCCAGCAGAACATCACATAAGATTCTTCATACCTTCCTATTTCCATAGTACGAATAGAAAAAACCGCAGTTGCTATGATGTACCCTTAAAAGTCAGACCTAAAATCAAACGATGGAAGGCCGATCAAAACATGGCTTTCCGTTGCAAATAAGCGATCCTTCTTTTCAGTTTCCCATAATTCAAAGAAAAACAATGCGATTTACACATAATTTTCCATACTCCTTACATACTTATCTCACATCTTTTTTGTATACTATAGTCAGCAGGAAGGGATATGACCTCCTGCGGTAAGTATGATGATTCCCTCAAAAATTCATACTTTCTCCCTTTCCATTTAATATACTATAATTTATCAAGCAAAAAAGACGTTTCCCCAAGTAACGTCTTTTTTGTTGGATGTTCTATTTTATAAGGCATATGCTTTTTATAAACTTCATAAAGTATTAGGATGAGCAGATAATAGATTTTTGTTTTAACCAAATTCTTTCATCACAAATTTATAACTTATGGATATGATGGCTTTTTATTATACTAGGTGTGTGCAAAAGGATTTACCTTACCTATAAATATGACCAATTTCCCAAATGACAAATCACACTACTCTTTTCCATAAATTAAAGGAAAAAGGTACAACGCCTTTTTGTTTATGATTTGCTAAAAGAAAGAATACCTACCTCATTTTTTCCAGAAAATTTCTCACATATTTTTACATGATTCAACGAAACTTGTCTGACATCCTTTTATTATACTATAGTTGACAGGAAGGAGTTCCTGTTAGAAGTATGACTAAATTTCCCCTCAAAGTTATTCATACTTTCTCCCTTTCAAAATTGAGTTTGAGTTAAGAAAAGAAGTACCATCCCTCAGGTACTTCTTTTCTTTGTATAGATATAATTTAGAAAATAAGCTGCATCAGCTCATATAATATCGGCACCAATAACGCAGGCAATAGATTGCCGATACGTATCTGTTTGCCAAAAAACAAATTAATACCCACACCAAAGATCAATACCGATCCAACATAAGATAAGTTTTGAATCAAAGCATCAGAAAAAATAGGCGCCATGAAGGATGCCAGTAAGGTAATACCTCCTTGATATATGAGTAATGGCAAGGCCGCAAAAATTACACCGATGCCTAATGCAGAAGCAAATACCATGGAGATAACGCCATCCAAAATAGCTTTTGTGATCAACATAGTAGGATCATGAAGCAAACCATCCTGTAATGCCCCAACGACTGCCATAGCCCCCACACAAATAATCAGACTGTTACTGACAAAACCCTCCACAAAGCGGCTATCACTGGATTTAGTTAGCTTCTTCAGATATTCTGCCAATGCCTCCATACGATCTTCTAGTCGTAATGCTTCTCCCAATAATGCCCCAATACCTAAAGAAAAAATTAACAGCATAGTTCCACCGGAGATAAGCGTTGCCCCTTCTACCTTCATCATGCCACTGATAGCACCGCTAATCCCTATAAACATTGTACAAAGCCCAAGAGCTTGCATCAACAAATCGCGCATACGGGAAGGCAAACCGCCTTTCACAAATAATCCGATACCGCCACCGATAACAACAGCTATTACATTGATGATCGTACCCATGTCCCAAACCCTCTTTCTATCTTGTGTTTCACTGTACACGGAAGAAAAGTAATTGTCAACAAATATTTTCAAACATATGACATTTTCTTTCATATAACATGAAAATAATATCATTTCATTTCCATCACCATGTAAATTTTGTCGTTTAGCTTAATCTGTAAGCGCAGAAACACATAGGCAAAAAAAGAATTCCTGTAAGATCTATGTTAAACAACAGATCGTACAAGAATTCCGTTTCTATTAATAGTAACGATGTTCTTTTAGATAACTTTCTTGAGTTCATTCATTAACTGTGCTTTTGGCATAAAGCCCTGTAGCTGTGTCATTGGCTGTCCATCTTTAAAAATAATCATAGTAGGAACTGACATGATGCCAAAACGCATTGCCAATTCACCATCCTGATCGACATCTACCTTTACAATATCCAGTTTTCCTTCTACTTCCTTTGCGACTTCTTCTAATACCGGAGACAGCATCTTACAAGGGCCGCACCATGTCGCAAAGAAATCAACTAAGACAACTCCTTGTGCAATTACCGAATCGAATTCAGATTTGTTTATAATTTTCATAGTCATTACCTCCAACTGTTTACAGTATAGCATGTTTTTTTTATTTCATGCATTTAAATGCCCAAATGCTTATGAATTGCGGCCACGATTCCATCTTGCATATTGGTAGCCGTCACATCATCCGCAATTCTCTTTACATTCTCCATCGCATTTCCCATGGCAATACCAAGCCCAGCCATCTGCAGCATTTCTATATCATTTTCCCCATCACCAATCGCCATCATCTCATCCAGTTTGATACCGGTAAGCATTTCTAATTTCTTTAATCCATATGCTTTTGTCACGTTTGGCATCATCACTTCTAACCATTTATCACTTGTTAAACCGATCCAATAACGGTCCTTTAAATCCTCTTTCGCCCGTTTAGCGACTTCTTTCATGACATATGGCCAATAAGTTACGGATATTTTATTTACATCTTCCATAATCTCTTCTTTTGCATGAATATAGCGTAAATCCGGATAACCTTGACGATTATCCATCATAAATTCAAATGCTCCTCCGGTCCATGGAAAATCATTTGGCAAAGAATGCAATTTGCGATACGCTTTCTTTTCTTCCAATAAAGCCGGTGGATTATAATCATACATTCCCTCATCCATATTTCCTATGATTTCTACTTTCCATTTTGAGAAATAGGTAAATACTTCTTGAGCGTTTTCTTTTGGCATCCGTCCATCCACATGACGCTTCGCATGTGCCAGATCATACACCGCCATACCATTAACCTCAATCAAATAGCCGCCATATTTCTGCATCTGTAGCTGTTGTGCATACGGTAATAATTTAGCATAACTGCGCCCGCTTGCCAAAGCTAAGATGATTCCCTTTTTCTGTGCTTCTAATAATATATTTTTGGTATTTTGCGAAATGGTATTATCACTGCGTAATAAAGTGCCATCCATGTCCATTGCGATTAGTTTTATTGTCATAAACACCCTCCCAGCATAAGATGCATCTATGTTCATTATACACATTTTACGATGAATTTCATTACTTTTCTCATTTGCAAAAAAGTGTTATACTACTGGCAATGGAGGGATATCAATGAAATTGCAGAAGACCAACGCCATGCGTTTGTTAGATAAAGAACAGATACCTTATGAAGTATTTACTTATGCCCATGGCAAAGAAGCTATTGGTGGTACACATGTTGCCGAGTTACTTCAACAAAATCCCGATCAGGTGTTTAAAACGCTAGTGACCATTGCCAATACCAAAGAATATCTTGTCTTTGTGATTCCGGTGGCACAGGAATTAGATTTGAAAAAGTGCGCAAAGGCAGCAAATGTTAAAGCTGTCGAAATGATTCATGTAAAGGATATAAATAAAATAACCGGTTATATCCGCGGAGGTTGTTCTCCTATTGGAATGAAAAAAAGCTATCGAACCTTCCTGCATGAAAGTTGTTTAGCTTTTTCCACGATCATGTTTAGCGGTGGCAAGATTGGTTATCAGATTGCCATGGAACCAAGAAAACTGACAGCACTTATTCACGCTCAAACAGCCGATATCATAAAATAAGGTCCTCTAATAGGACCTTATTTTATAATCTACCAAACTATTTTTTAGCCCTTGCAGGATAAAAAATATATTTATCTAATGCTTTCGCAATTCCCATCTGATCATTGGTATCCGTAACATCATATGCATAACGTTTTAACGATTCCATCGCGTTCCCCATTGCGATTCCATAACGGACACTTTGAAACATGGTCAGATCATTTTCGGCATCGCCAAAGGCCATCATTTCATCTGGCGAGATATGATTTTCTTTACCGATTTTCAATAAAGCACTTCCCTTACTAACACCCTTTGGCATAATCTCGATCCATGCCGGTCCGACTTCGAGTATGTCATAATCACTTAATTCGCGGCGAATACTGTTCAAATGCTTTTTAAAATATGCGGCAGTTTGAATCAAAACGAATTTATTTATATCCTGTGTGATTTCATATTCACAATCCTGAATAGGTAAAAAGCGTCGTTTGCCTTGATTAAAGCCATAATCCATTGGTGCACCAAACAGTAAGCTGCGGATTTTTTTCTTTGCTTTTAACTTTTTGCTGATGAAATCATAGTTATCATAGCCACAACAACTAATAACTTCAAAATCGTATTTCTTTCCCAAACGCATAACGTTTTTCGCATCTTCTGCGCCAAAAACGCCATCTACATAATATTCCTTTTTTGCAAAATCATAAATGATCTGCCCATTCACACCAGCAACGAAATTTTTCCCTTCTTCCAAATGCAAAGGTTTACTTACAAAGTCGATTCCACCTTTATCACGTCCTGTCGCTATCGCAATACTGATTCCCATTTTTTGCACTTCTAGTAATCGTTTCTTCGTTTCCTCATCAATGGTTTTTTTACTTGTCAACAAGGTACCATCTAAATCTAACGCTATCAATTTTATTGCCATATCCTCACTCACTTTCATTCTCCATTATAGACCAAACATAAAAAAAGTAAATGTTTAACAGATAGAAAAAGAAAAGAGGTTCTTCATCAAGAACCCCCATGTATCTTATAATTTAGCTGCAGCCTCTTCATCAACGATAACGACAACATCCGGATGATTTTGTAATACAGATGCTGGACATGCTGGATCTACTGGTCCATTTACCATTGCGGCAACGGCATCTGCTTTATTTGCGCCAGAGGCAACCAACAGAATCTTCTTAGCTTTCATGATAGTAGCAATACCCATGGTAATTGCCTGTGTAGGAACTTTATTAATATCATTTTCAAAGAAGCGAGCATTATCAGAACGTGTTTTTTCTGTTAAGTCAACAATGTGCGTTTCTTCAGTAAATGGTGTACCTGGTTCATTGAAACCGATATGTCCATTTCCACCAATACCTAATACCTGAATATCAACACTGACATTTTCCATTGCTTTTTCATAGCCTTCACAATCTGCTTTTGTATTTCCATAAGGAACATGAATCTTATCTTCTGGAAGATCAATGCCATGGAACAGATTTTCATGCATAAATGTCCAATAGCTTTGGGAATGGTTACGGTCAATACCTACATATTCATCCAGATTGAATGACTGACATTTTGCATAGCTGGTACCATTTTCTTTATGATCCTTGATCATATTTTCGTACAGACCGATTGGACTGCTTCCAGTAGCTAAGCCTAAAACAGCTTCGGGTTTATTTGCTACTACTTCTTTCATCACCTTGAATGCTTCTGCACTCACTTCATCGTAATTCTTAACTTTAATTACTTTCATTAAATTTCTCCTCCTTGCATATTACACACACCCTTATTATAACGCTTTGTTAAAGCCTTTTCAATGTAGAAAGACAAAAGAATGATTTTCTCAGACAGCAACTTCTATTGCATTATAAAAAGGCAAAATTTGCCTTTTTATAACCTATGAATGCTCTTTTCTTCTACGTTTTAAACCATATACCAATACAGCACCACCACTTAGCAATACCATCATGATCCATAATGTTCGCTGACTTG